>FLOH01000093.1_pt1 | contig 259281 bp, 210 predicted proteins | sample 756751 | NCBI WGS metagenome assembly FLOH01 (sample SAMEA4026879, study PRJEB14308) | marine metagenome | biome: coastal water; material: water | depth 74 m
ATAAAATTTCAGGATCTGGAAATATCGAATCATTCAATTTACATCTCACTGAATGTTACGCAAAAATTAGTGGATCGGGCAATATATACACAAGTGTTAATGATAAGCTTAATGTAATAATTTCTGGTAGTGGAAACCTATATTATATTGGTAACCCTGAGATTAATCAAAATATAACAGGTTCAGGTAGAATTATTAAGGAATAGAAATATGAAGAATATACTAACTTTAATACTAATTATTGCTTTCGGTTATTCGTTACAATCACAGGCGTTTGAAAGGCAATTGGGACTTAGGTTGGGAACGATGTCGGGAATAACCGGTAAGGTTATCAAAGACAGAAAAACTGCAATTGAAGGTACGTTGGGTTTTCGAAAAGGCGGCGTTCAATTATATACTCTCCTCGAGGCATATAAGATGCTTGATAAAAACACAAATCAAAATTGGTTTATGTATTTTGGAGGAGGTGCACATGTGGGATTCATAAACGGTTATAACAGAGTTCGTAGATGGTCAAATACCACAGGTTATTATTGGGATGAGGAGCGAGTATCAGGTCCGGTATTTGGATTGGATGCTGTTATGGGTGTTGAATATAATTTTCCCGTACTGCCAATTGTACTCTTTTTTGAAATCAAACCAATGGCAGAGCTACAATCATTTAACAGAGTAAGAATTAACTTTTGGGATACAGGAATAGGAATAGTATATCGATTTAATAATTAATTATATAATATGAAAACAATTAAAATTTTACCATTGGTAATGGCTCTTTTTCTTAGTGTTACAATGATAGCCCAGGAAGATAGCGGAGAAATGAAGACACTCTTTAAAAAATCTTCAGGAACAAAAATTAGTAATGGAGGCTATGGTTCATTCAGTGTTGGATATTCGCAAGTAGATGGTAAAGATGCCCTTCAGCTTGGTGGTAGAGTAGCCTGGATTGCAAATCATCGCTTTGCGCTTGGTTTAGCAGGTTATGGATTTTTTAATAGCATCCAGAAAAATTATAGTGATGTAGATGATCCCTCAAAATATTTTTTAACAGGTGGTTATGGTGGACTATTTTTTGAACCAATACTAATGCCAAATAAACCTGTGCATGTTTCATTCCCTGTAATAATAGGGGTTGGGGGAGTTACGGCAGTTGAATCTCAAAACTGGACAAGTAACTACAATAATAATCATCAGGTAAATTACTATGATGCTGATGCATACTTGGTTATTGAACCCGGGGTTGATATCGAGTTTAATATTGTTAAATTTTTTAGAGTTGCACTTGGTGCATCGTATAGATATACCAACGGGATAAACTTAAGATATAAATATCTTGATGATAATTACGATCAGCAAATTATACGTATTGACAAAAATGCTCTTAATTCATTCACTTTTAATATTGGCTTTAAGTTTGGTTGGTTCTAGTATTTAGATATCATAATAAATAATAAAGGAAGGCTTCTTGGGATTTTTGATCCTGTGAGGCCTTTTTTATCTATTACTGATTTTAAAAATAGGGGAGTCTTCAATTATCAAATTTTCAATAGCATTGTAGCCTATTAATAAAGTTGTTTGACCAGTTGAGTAGGGTGCTATTTCGTAACTATTATATAGGAAACCAATTCCATCATTAGTAACAAAGAAATTATGATTTGGTTCAATATTATCTACAAAGTATCCTGCTTCCGTTAATGCAATATTTGAAGGAATTTTTTTATCATGGTAAAGTTGTTTTGTAAGTATCTTACTGAGAGTGTCTTTAGTTCCAGCTTTAAATATATCTTCGTAGGTTAGTAGTTGCCCATTCCTTAAATTTACATTGTTGTAAGATATTTTTGTCATACCATGGGCTCCTCCAGTATAAGCATAAACAAGATATTCGATACATAATAAATAATCAGAATTATGAACTACCGACATATTTACAATCTTCTGCCAGTTAAATGATGCACCATTATTAGGTCGTCCGGCATTCTGATCCTTATAGTTAGTATAACCTAAATTGAGCGATTCTATTCGTACATCTAAAATTTCAGAAAAAAGCTGATTTTTATTTATAAAATTTGAAAATTAGGCGACTTTATTCTTTAGTTATCCACACAAACAATAAAAAGGGAGCCTAAGTTTTGTAATTTTAGTCCATTTGCCAGCAATTATTCGTAGTTATTAACAATTACACATAATTATCTCATTACCATTATGGTTTATTACTGTAATATATTGTTTTACAAAGACTTAAGCTCACCCAAATTGTATAACTGGGGGCGATTGACATTTTTTCCATAAATCATTTAATTTAAAATTAACAAAAATAGTTTTTGGGATATTTAATATCACATATCCCGAACCTGAGGTTATTTTAGTTGCAAAATCAATTACCTTTCGCCTGAATGTATTTGGATATGAGGTTATTGAAAGAACTTTATTTGTAACATCTCGTTTATAGGTTTCAAAAATAAAATGGACAATTACTAACATGAAATAATATGCTCTGTTCATTCCCATGCGCTTAAACGGTAATTGTTCTTTTGTAGCCAACTCCTTTATACTTCTGTGAATCAATTCATCAGCACCTCTTTGATGAGACAGTTTTATTATGTTTATTGCCTTAAAATATTCTTCTCCACCTGCTTTTATCAACCTTTGGTCGGCAACTTCATTTGTGCCAATATTTGTAAAAATCAAATTGTCTGTTCTTTTGTTTCCAAGACCAATAATGTATTGTCCATTTTCATCACAGCTTAGGGTTGTAAATATGCTACGTCGAAATCGTTTCCAAGTACCTCGTTTGCTTGCAAATTCAAAAAGTCTCCATATCAATTTACCTTTAGCCAGTTCTTCGTACTGCTCAGAAGGCATTAATTCTGAATATTCTTTGATATCTTTATAAATTCTGCTCGTTGTAATAAAATGAACATTTATTGTATCAAAATAATCAAATGCTTTTTGATCTGCAAAACCGCTATCTGCACATAATATTATAGGGACATCACAACTGTAACTCTTTCTTATAAGTTCTACTATTGTTTTAACCCTATCTGTGTAGTCTGTTCCATGATTTGAATGAGCTTTTCCATTTCTAAAAAGTACGTCTATTAAAAAGGGTCCCCAAGTAATATGTAATGGTTGAAAACCCTTTTTCTTCTTGTATGTTACTTCACAGCCCTCTTTCTTTTTGGAATCGTCATTGTCAAGTACCATAGTATCTATTCCCAAAATAATTATTTTAGGGGATTCAATTTTTAATCTCCACATAAACAGTGCATGTAATATCCTACAGTACAGGCCATTTGGGATGATACTTAACTTTATGAAAAATCTTTTTATTTGGTGAGAAGATGCCATGTCAGTTTCAATGTTTTCTAAAATTGAAGCATAACCTTTGTCAGTTTTCTTTTTGTCAAAACCTGATATAGACATGTCTGTACCATCCATGAAATACGCAAATATCTGTTTAAGAAACTGTTGCAAGCTTAATCCCTTGCCGCCAAAAACTATTTTTAATATAAAGACACTACCTATAAGCTCATATAGCTTTATATTTGCAATGTATCTTAAAAATAATGATAAACCGCCACGTGATGATATTTTGTCGTCTGTGGCTCGTATTTTTGTTATCTTTGTCTTCATAAAAAGAAAGTCTTGTTCACTTATTTAGTGATGAGTTATTATTGTTTTTTACACGGCTAAGATACTTATTACCAATGTAATAAACAAGCTTTCTTTTTATTATAATTTAGCTAATCGCTCAATTTAGGTATAATTATTCAGGCTTACTACAATAGTAGCTGAATATTCGTATTATGTGTAGGATGATTGATTATAAGCAAAACACTTTTTTGAATTAAGGATTTTGATGTTGCATTAGATATGGGAAGTGGCAATAGCTCTTAAACATATAAATATCTAGATATTGGAATATTTGGTATAGTTGGTTTGTCTAAATAGAATTTATACATTAAATGGGCTTTTAAGTTTAAATTCAACTTATGACTTAATTTGTAGAAAAAATATTTAAATGAAGAATTCGATTTTAATCGTGACTTATATATTATTCTTTTCAATTGTGACTTTTGGTCAAAACAGGAGTCAGATCATTAGTACTGTTAACAAATTATTAAGCGAGAATGAGTTTAAACTTGCTGAAAATTTATTGGAAACTAATTATATTGATAATTCCTCAGACCTGGAGTATGTTTGGTTGTATGCTTACACCGCACATAAAAACAAGCATGAAAAATTAGCTAAGCATCTCTACAAAAAAGCTATTTCAATTGTACCCGATAATATGGATTTAAAGTTGGAATATGCACGAGCACTTTATGAGAGTGGAAATCTAAGAGAGATTCAACCCTTAATAAACGTGTTAAAGAAAAGTGCCATTGATCAATCAGAGGTATTGTTACTTGAAGCGAAGACAAATTATTGGAAAGGGATGTTTGGCAAAGCAAATGAAAGTTTGAAAGAATTTAATAGTATTTACCCTGAGTCAAACCTTACCAATGAATTAGCCAAGTCAATAGATGAGACAAGATCTCCTAACCTAAGAATGTATGTTAGTTATTTTACGGATAATCAACCATTACAGGCTGTTTCAGAACAAATTGAATTTGGTCAATATCGATCGTGGTTGTTGTATCCTACTTTAAAGGTTAAGAATTTTAATTTTAGTTCTTCATCTCAAGTAGTCGCAGTATCAGTAAGTAATCTTTTTCAGTTTGTAGGTATTGGATTGTCTTCCAAATTAGAAGGTGGTGTTTATTACAATCAAAACATAAACAAAACCAATTTCATTGGGGCGGTATCCTTAACTAAGAGCTTTTTCAAAAAAATAAACCTTGAGGTGGGATTAAATCGAAATCCTTACATAGCTACCAGGGTTAGTACTACTTACGATTTGCTTCAAAATAACGCATATGCCACAATTGAGAGCGGTATCATTAAACCGATATTTCTCCACGTTGGATATAATTTTCAATTTTTCGACGATCAAAACAATATTCAAACATTTGGTATCTGGGGTCTTAGTAAGCCCATTTTTAAAACTTTATTTAAACTCCAATTAGGTTATGGTTTTAGTTATTCTGATTCTAAAACAATTTTATATGTTCCATCCAAACCTATAGTTGCCAATACAACTGATGGTTATAGTATTGTTGAAGGAGAGTATTCACCTTATTTTACTCCTGATGACTTATTGATAAATTCGGCAATTATTGTTATGGGCATTAAAGTGGCTAAAAAAATAGAAATCACAGTCAAAGGTAACTATGGATTTTATGCTCAAGCAAAAATACCCCAACTAAGCTCAATTTCTGAACAATTAAATAATAGTAATATTACACTTGCAAGCTATAAATCTAAATTTAATCCATTTGATTTGGAAATGTCAATCAATTATAATTTAAATAATAAATTCACCATATCAGCTAAGTCTTCGTATTTCGACACTTATTATTATAATAGTCTAAATACCGTAGTTAGTCTAAATTATAGATTTTAATTATGAATACAAAGCTAAGAAATGAACTATGGGTGTTTAAGAAATCTAAACTTCCTACTAAAACCGATTTATTTGTTCTGTTAATATTTACAATAGTTGGGTTAATTGGCGTATTTAAGCTACTTGAATGGTGGTTTCAGGCAGAGCATATCAGCAATATGGTTTTGTTTGTAATTTTGAGTTCTTTATTCTGGTATGGAATATTAAGAATTGTATTGATTTGGATAAATTATCTTAGAATTAGTAGTCCTCCCGAAACACCACAACCCACAACCGGGCTAAGTGTTGCTGTGTTTACAACTTCGGCACCAGGCGAACCTATTTCAATGTTTGAGAACACATTTAAAGCTCTTAATAATTTAAATTATCCCCACACTACTTATTTGTTGGACAGTACCGAGGATGTGGCGTTTAAAGAGTTGGCCGAAAAACATGGTGTGGTTTGGTTAAATTTAGCCAATTTGCCAGGTGCAAAAGCAGGAAAAGTTAATAAAGCACTGGAATTAACAAAGGAAGAATTTATCCTGATTTTGGATCCTGATCATATTGTATTCCCTAATTTTTTAGATGAAACCTTAGGCTTTTTTAAGGACGAAAAAGTAGGGTTTGTACAGGTTAATCAAGGCTACTATAATCAGTATCGATCATTTGTGGCTAAGGGAGCAGCTGAACAAACTTATACATTCTACGGGCCTACCCAAATGGGATTATTTGGTTATAATGGTGCCGTTGCCATTGGGGCTAATTGTACGTTTCGCCGTAGTACATTTGAGAGTATTGGCGGGCATGCTCAGGGATTAGCTGAAGATTTGCAGACTTCCATAAGAATTCATGCAAAAGGGTGGAAATCAGTTTATAATCCGGTAATTGTTAGCAGAGGATTGGTGCCCGAAGATTTTGCATCATTTAGTAAGCAGCAGTTAAAATGGGCTCGTGGAGTTTTTGAATTATTATTTGATGAAATCCCCTTTGCTCTTAAAAATCTTACCTTTTGGCAAAAAGTTTCTTATTTGTCAATAGGTACATATTATCTTTTTGGAACAATAGTATCATTTTTTATATTGATTCCATTTATATTTTTTTTCCTGAAGATACTTCCGGCTAATATGGATATTATTGAATTTATCCAACTGGGCTCGGTGATATTATTTGCATCGATTGCTATATACGCATATGCTCAACGTTTTTTAACCGACATTGATACAGAACGAGGGTTTCATTGGCGCGGGATGCTACTAAAATATGCTACCATTCCTGCATTTCTTTATGCTTTTGCCCTGACTTTGGTGAAAAAACGAATACCCTATATTCCAACACCCAAAACTGCAGCAAGAAACTTTATGAATCCTTTTGTTATACCTTTGATAACATATGTTGTTGTGTTTATTCTTACCGTTATCGGAGTGTATATAAATAGAAGATACTTTGTTCCTGAGAGCGAACTACTGTTTACCCGGCAACAAACCTGGGGTATGTTAGGATTCTCATTTATAGTTTTTATTCAAGCTATTTTCGGATTATGGATAGCTTATTCGGCGGTTAGATTAAAACCTGAAAATGCCTGGAGTAGGATTAAAATAAAAAAGGATAAATCAATAGAAATAATAGATAGTTAACGACATATAAAATTTATACAAATGAAAACACTTTTGTTAGCAGGTGGTTTTGGAACCCGATTTAGTGAAGAAACTGAAATAAAACCAAAACCAATGATAAATATAGGACCGAACCCTATACTCTGGCATATAATGAAAATTTATTCTCAATATGGGTATAACGACTTCGTGGTATTATTGGGTTATAAAGGATATGTTATTAAAGAATATTTTGTTAACTATTTTATGCATCAAAGCGATATTGAAATTGATTTATCTGATAATCAAATTAAAATATTAAATACCAACTCAGAGCCTTGGAAAATAACGCTTTTGGATACCGGGTTGGATACCATGACAGGAGGAAGAATATTGCAAGCGAAAGACGTGGTTGGTGATGAATCATTTATGCTTACCTATGGAGACGGTGTTGGAAATGTAAATATCACAGAGTTAGTCAATTTTCATAAATCACACGGAAAAGCCGTTACAATGACCACTGTACAACCCGAAGGCCGTTTTGGAGGAGTTTCATTTAATGAAAAAACCGGGTCAGTGGATAAGTTTATGGAAAAACCAGTGGGCGATGGCGGTTGGATTAACGCTGGCTTTTTTGTGTGTGAACCAAAAGCTTTCGATTATATAAAAAACGGATTAAGCACCGTTTGGGAAAGAGAACCTTTGGAGAATCTGGCTAAAGATGGTGAGCTGTTTTCATATAAACACCATGGTTTTTGGAAACCAATGGATACACAAAGGGATAATAAGCAACTTAATGATTCGTGGAATAATAATAAAGCATTATGGAAAACATGGTAAACTATAAAGATTTATTTGGCGGTATATATAAAAATAAGAAAGTACTTATTACCGGACATACCGGCTTCAAAGGATCATGGTTGGCTCTTTGGTTACATAAAATGGAGGCCGATGTGTATGGCTTTGCTCTAAAAAATGAAGATTCACCTAATCATATCGACTTATTGAATATGCCTATTCATCAAAAAATAGGGGATATTACCGAGTTGGGAGCGTTGGATAATTATTTGCAAGAAATACAACCAGATATCGTATTTCATCTCGCTGCTCAGGCACTGGTTAAAAAATCATATTTAGATCCGGTTGAAACATTTTCGACCAATGTGATGGGGACTTTGAATGTATTTGAGGCTTGTAGAAAAACACCTTCGGTGGTAGCCATTGTAAATGTAACCAGCGATAAATGTTATGAAAATAAGGAATGGAATTGGGGATACAGAGAAAACGAACCCATGGGAGGTTTTGATCCATATAGTGCCTCAAAAGCTTGTTCTGAAATACTAACTGCTTCCTACAGAAATTCGTATTTCAATATTGAAAATTATAATTCGTCACACAATGTGCTGGTAGCAAGTGGCAGAGCTGGTAATGTTATTGGCGGTGGCGATTGGGCTGAGGACAGGTTAATCCCGGACATTATCAGAGCTGCGTCTCGTGATGAAGTAGTGAAAATCAGAAACCCTAAAGCTACGCGTCCGTGGCAACACGTACTTGAACCCTTGAGTGGATATCTCACCTTGGGTTGGCAGCTTCTAAATCAAAACGTAAAATACGCCGAAGGATGGAATTTTGGGCCCGACATGAATAGTAATTTACCGGTAGATGAAATTGCAGAACTGTCGAAAAAGCACTGGAATGATATTAAAATAGAATTCAGTAAAGATCCAGATGATCAACACGAAGCCCATTTATTAATGTTGGAATGTTCGAAAGCTAATAAGTTGTTGAAATGGAAACCAGTTTGGGGAATTGATAAGACCCTTGAAAAAACCATTGGCTGGTATAGAGACTATTACCTTGACGGGAGAACTGAAACAGAAAATCATATTGCAGATTATGTAAACGATGCAATAAAAGCTAATATTACATGGACAATTCGTTAGAAAATAAAAAAATAATAGTTACCGGAGGTAATGGTTATTTAGGCTCTTTCTTGGTGAAGTCGTTGAGCGATAAAGGTGCTGATGTTTATATTATTTCCATCGACGCAGATAGTGACGATCACAATTTCCCAATTGATATTACCAGGTTTGATGAATTAAATACCGTTGTTCAACAAATACAACCCGATATAGTTTATCATTTAGCCGCCAGCATAAGTCGTAATAGGGATTTTAATATTTTCGAAAACATGTTGAAAGTAAATGTTACCGGAACGTACAATCTATTAAAATCATTAGAAAAGACAGAATGTGAGCAGTTTATATTTACTTCCACAAGTGAAATCTATGGTAATAATAGTTCCCCTTTTCATGAAGAGCTTTTGCCAATGCCGGTTTCACCATATTCGGTAACCAAAGTGATGGCTGAAAATCTAATAAAGACCTATTGTCAAAATCACCATCGAAATTATACTATACTACGATTATTTAATTTTTTCGGAGAAAATATGTCGGAAGATTTTTTCATCTCTCAGATGGTAAATTCTCTTAAAAGTGGTCAGGATTTTTTAATGACCAAAGGAGAACAAACAAGAGATTTTATATACATAGCAGATGTAATAACAGCTTTAATACTTGTCGCAGAAAAAGCAGATGCTTATAATGAAACTTTCAATGTTTGTAGTGGGATAGGTAGCTCACTAGAATCCATAGCCTCGTTTATAAATCAAAAGACAGGGAGTTCAGCCAGTATAAAATTAGGTGCGCTTCCTTATCGAAAAAATGAAGTTTGGGAGATGATAGGAAGTGCAGCTAAAATTAAAGAAAAACTTGGATTTGTTCCTGGGTATAATTTGCACGAAGGATTAGAGTTGGTAATAAATAGGAATGAATAGATTTGTAAATTGATAAGATAACAATGGAAAAAGTATTTAAAAAAATCCCGCGAATTTTATATGTAATTCTAGCCTTATTTCTTGGTTTTTTAATTGTGATGGTTATTTCAACGATAAGTAAAAATACTGCAGGACCAATTGGCACTATTCTTAACAGTGCTGAAGCATTTATTGGCGGAGTAGAAGAAAATATTTTTTTGAAAAAGCGTGAAAACAAAAGATCTGAGAAATTAAACTGGTTTTCAGCCATCAGGGATGATAAATCAAAACTAATAAACTCAAAAATTATGTTACTTGGAGCTTCTGATAATAGTCAGGTAGATTCATATGAAAATATAATTGACCTGGAAGATAGCTTACGCCTAACCTTTCCGATTATACACATATATAAGGCTTGGGGAGAAAAGCGAGAGCACGAATTTCCGAAAATTGAAGTTGAAACTATTTATGAATTGGGCTCAATTCCTATGATTACCTGGGAGCCATGGGTGGGAGCATTTTCAATACAAAATTATCCAAATATTGAACCATCTATTGAGAAGCGCGATAAGGGTTCGTTAGCTTCAATTGCAAGTGGAAATTATGATAGTTATATTGTTAGATGGGCATTGGGGGCTAAAAAATTCGGTCATCCTGTTTATCTTAGATTTGGTCATGAAATGAACGACCCCTATCACTATCCGTGGGGGCCACAAAATAATTTTACACAGGACTATGTTGATGCCTGGTTACATGTTTATGATATATTTAAAAATAATAAGGTTGACAATATAATATGGGTGTGGAATCCCCATCTTTCATATGACTTTGAAGGCTATTATCCCGGAGATAATTATGTTGATGTAATTTCCTTTGGTATATTGAATTTTGGAACCAGTCTTTCCTGGAGTAAATGGTGGCGTTTTGAAGAATTATTATCGAATAGCTATGACAAACTTCTTAAGTTAAACAAGCCAATGATGATATCTGAATTTGGTTCATTAAGCGTTGGAGGAGAAAGGTCACTTTGGTTTAAGGATGCTTTTACATTGATACCAAAAGATTACCGGGCAATAAATTCAATAGTCTTTTTTCATTATCCTAACGAAACCAGCACCGATAAATCACTCGATTGGTATATCTTAGAAGATAAGAAAGTTACAAATGAATTAATCAAACAAATGAAAAACTGGCCTGATTCTATACAAACGCCAGATCATTAAGTCATCCCAGGCTATTCCTCGCACAATCCTTCCATTGTATCTTCAATATCGCCAGGAGTGCTCATAATTTTCATGAATGTGCCCATGGTAAGTTCAGGCCAGTAAAGTGCAATGCGATATTTACCAGCAAGCATCGATGCCTCAGTGCCTTGTAATATAATCTCGTAAGGCATATTAGCTACATGATCTTCGCCAATTATTGGTAAAAAATGTGCTTCGCCATCTTCTTTATTCTCTAAGCCAACTCCAAATACGGCAATCTTTTTGTCTGGAAAAATTTGCTCGTAAACTTTCACGGTATTGCCCTTACCCTTACTTAAGTTTGCCTGAATTATCTTTAATCCTTCTTCAAAAGTTGTATAATCACCTAGTTCATCAGGGTCATCAAAGTATGGCATCATCACTTTATAGTGATATTTAATTAAATCATCTTTATCTATTCTGCCACCAAATGGGGTTAGCTTACCAAGTTTTGCAAAAGCAGATAATGCAGATTCAGACATTTGTGTAACAATAGGCTCTTGTTGTTTTTCCATTTGACTACCCCAATAGGCAACGAAAGTATATTCAGGATTTACAATACTCAGGGTTATTTTTCCATCCTTCTTTACTAGTCCAGCCTTAAGTACACTTGCCAATGCGCCACGGTCTTTAAATTCCATGCTTAATTTACCCAAATCATCATTTGTATAACAAATTACATAGAGATCAGGGTTATCAGCAGGATGGTATTCACCAATAACTTCAAAACCACCGGCAACAATGGCCTCTTTAACTTGTGAGGTAACACTGGCTATGTCGGTGTCAAAATCAGCGACCTTAAAATATGGTGAGTAAACTTGTTGAGAGTTTGAAATGTTAATCAACCCAATCATAAATGCTATTGAAAATAAAATACGTTTCATAATAATTAATTTTAGTTGAATTTGAGTCCATAAAAATAATAAATGTACACATGCAAGTATATATATTTATTAGTTTATAAAGATTACAAATTATTTCAGAATTAAGTTATTAGGGAAAACTTCTTTGAAAGTTATCCAGTTAAATATATTTTCTATTTTTGCCATTTAATACACATTATTACAATTACTTAACAAGCAGTTGTTTAAAGGATCACAATGAATTTTCAGAATAAATCAGTTTGGGTCGTTGGTGCGTCTTCGGGTATTGGCAGGGCACTTGCTATTAATTTTGCTAAGGGTCAGGCGAAACTAGTGCTTTCATCTCGTAATTATGAAGAGTTGGAAAAAGTTAAGACTGAATGTTTGCAGTTAACAAAACACTGCGTTGTTATTCAATTAGATTTAGAAAAAAACGATAACTATACTATCCTTATCGATGAGGTTATAGATCATTATGGGAGTATTGATTATTTAATTCTTAATGGCGGTGTAAGCCAAAGATCACGGGCATTTGATACACCAATAAGTATTGATAGGCAATTGATGGAGATTAATTATTTTGGGAATATTGCCATAACAAAAGCAGTACTCCCCACCATGGCCAAACAACAATCGGGACACATTGTTGTGGTTAGCTCAATTGCCGGTAAATTTGGGTGGCCTCTTCGGTCGGCTTACTCCGCATCAAAGCATGCACTTCATGGTTTTTTCGAATCTTTAAGGGCTGAGCAAAAGCAAAATAAACTAAAGGTTACCATAGTTGTCCCTGGCAGGGTTAATACTAATATCTCAAAAAATGCAATACTTAAAGATGGTAGCAAACATGGGAAGTTGGATAAGGGGCAGCAGGATGGTATTAGTGCTGAATTATGCTCAAGGCAAATAATATCAGCAATACTAAAAAACAAAAAAGAAGTAGTAATAGGCGGTAAGGAAATATACATGGTTTGGATACGAAAATTTATGCCATTCCTTTATTATAGATTTGCAGCCAAATCAGAACAAAAGAGATGACAAAAATATCTGGAATACAACAGCTTGGGATTGGAGTAACTGATGCTTATGCGGCAAGAGATTGGTATAATAAACATCTGGGATATGATGTTGTAATTTTTGATGAAGCTGCAGTGGCAAATCTAATGTTACAATATACAAATGAAAAACCTCAAAACCGCCATGCTATTCTGGCCTATAATATGAAAGGAGGTGGAGGTTTTGAAATATGGCAATACACCCAAAGAACACCCGTTGGGCCATCTTTTGAAATTCAACTGGGAGATCTGGGGATTTTTGCATGTAAAATTAAATCTCCAAATGTTGAAAAGGCTTTTGATGAGTTTAAAGACAATGGTGTAAATATAATTAGTGAATTAAAAAACTCTCCTGAGGGTAAACCCCATTTCTTTATTAAAGATCCATACAATAATATATTTGAAATTGAGGAACAGTTTGATTGGTTGCTGAATCAGGATAAGGTTACAGGTGGCAATTCAGGGGTTATTATTGGTGTTAGTGATATTGATAGTTCCCTCAATTTTTATTCTCACATATTGGGGTACGATACCATTGTTTATGATGTTGAAGATGTATTTGATGATCTTCAGGGTTTAGCAGGTAATGAGGGAAAATACAGAAGAGTACTTCTAAAGCATGAAGCAAGAATTGGAGCATTTAGTCCGTTGCTGGGAACAAGTACTATTGAGCTTATTATGGCTTGCGACCGTAAACCCAGAAGAATATACGAAAACAGGCTTTGGGGAGATCTGGGATACATTCATCTTTGTTTCGATATTATTGGCATAGATGATTTGAAAACGGAATGTAAGAAAGCAGGTTATCCTTTCACCGTTGATAGTGCAAGTAGCTTTGATATGGGTGAAGCAGCAGGCCGTTTTTCATATATTGAAGATCCTGATGGAACATTAATAGAATTTGTTGAAACTCACAAGATCCCGATTCTAAAATCCGTGGGTTGGTATTTGAACCTGAAAAAACGAGGGCAGGAAAAGCCATTGTCAAAGATGTTCTTTAGGCTTCTTAATGCAACCAGAAAAATATAACAATAACTAAATCTACTAATGCAACTAAGTTATTACGAGAGAATTGGAGCTGAGAAAATAGAGAAGCTCATCCACGATTTTTATACCGAGATTAAAAAAGATGAACTATTGAGCCCGATGTACCAGAGTGATTTTGTAGGTGCTGAAGAGCGACTCTACTTATTTATGATACAGTATCTGGGGGGGCCTACAATTTATAACGAGCAGCGAGGTCATCCACGATTGCGACAACGTCATGTTACTTTCCAGGTAACAGAACAAGCTAAACAGCATTGGCTTAGAAATATGGAAATTGCTCTTGGGAAATCTGAAATTGGAGAATCTGAAAAAGAGTATTTGTGGCAATATTTCCAACAAACTGGTGAATTTTTGAAGAATAGGTAGTTGGTAATGATTGAATGAATCAAGGCTGAAATGATTAAGTGCCAAAATGCTTTAATGAAGTAATTTTGTCCTTCTGAGCGAAGCGAAGAATCTCAACAAACTTCAAAAATCCCACATCCTATATCGTAAATCAAAAATCCTATTCCCCGAATATCAATTACCCAATGACTCGCCTTTACAAATAACTCGTTGAAAACAAACTAAGCAAATGTCCTTTTCTAAGCTCGGGATTTAGCTGAAATGCCATTACCTTATCATGGGCAAAACCTTTGATATCACCCAAACGGGTTTTTACATAAGCACGCTCGTAATAAGCCAATGCAAATTTGTCATCAAGGTCGATTGCGGAATTTAGCAATTTAAGTGCCTGCCTTAGTATTGAAAAATTGGTTTCCGATTCGTTTTCATAGAGCAATCTTGCCTGAGCAAGTAAATAGCTGGGAAGTTTATCATCACTAATAACCGGTCGTAATGATGCAACAGCATTTTGGTAATCATGATTGTTGAAATATATCCGGAATAGTCCGTAAGCAGCCGGTGTGAAATCAGGGCAAATTGATAAGCTCCTTAAATAACACTTTATGGCTGAATCCACTTTGCCCTCTTTGTACCATGAATTTCCAAGGTTATAATATAGATAATGGGTGTCCATGCCTTTCATCTTTGCGGCTTCAAAATGATGAATGGCTTGTAAATAATTATGTTGGCGATAACTTGTTATCCCCAGCTGATAATCTGCACTCATTAAATCTGGATTGAGATAAAGAGCTTTTTTAAGATTTAAGATGGCTGCCGTATAATCACCCTGCCTCGATAATGCTAAACCAAGAGTAAACCAGCCAAAATCTGCATCAGGATATACCGCAATCATATTACGTGAAGAATGCTCAAGGTTAGACCATTTTTTTTCAGTAATGAAAAACTGCAAAGTAGCTTTGAGTTCAAAGTATGGGTTTCCTTCGGGAATATTAGAAACTGTTTTGTGACCCTGTTTATCAGCTAGCATTGTATGGTATTTAATTCAAATAATTCAACTTTCCATATAAGCTGTATTATGCAATACAAACTATATACGGTATGTAAAAATAGTAAAATCCAATTAAACAAAAAATTTTTATTTAAAACATGGCTTTACAACAGGCGGGAAACAGAAATAAGATACAGCAATACAAATAAATCTAGACTAAATCAAATTAAAAACGATCACTATTCATATAAGGTTTTAATGGAATCTCTTCAGAGGAGTACGCAGCTTAATTGTTTAATTCCAATTGTTTTGAGATTATCATTGAATTGTCCAATTTCAAGTTATTATCTATTGATTCCAAATATAATGTCCAGTTTAATGGTTTAGAAAAAATGGTTTTGAATGGGAATTCCAGATTTTTAATTTGCTCAAGATCATTATGCTGGGTTGTTTGAATAATGATTGGGATATTAAATTTGGAACTTACCATTTTAAGAAGATCTTTCCATTGCTTATTAAGCATATGCATTTCTAATAAGACAATATCAATGGTTAATGTGTGAAAAAGATGTGATGCTTCCTCAAAATTAGCAATGCAATGTAAGATTGAATTGGTTTGTTCAAAATAAATTCTGTGAAGACGATGATTAATTTTATCAGAGTCGATAAGAAGGATGTTTTTTCCACACCAATTATAGTCTGACCTAATTGTAGTCCTGGTTTGCAAAAGCACTTCGATTAATTAATCTGTTATTTTTGAGACGGTTTATTATCCCCGCACAAATATATGAAATTAGGGTTAAAATACATGCTCACTAATATTTGTTTTCAACGGTTTTATTCACAACATATGGTCACGATTGTATAAGAATTATAGTATTTTCAACATCTGTAAAAGGGATGCTTATATGGTTTTTGCTATCTTTGATAAGATTTTATATTAACTAACTCGGTTTGACACATGACAACAACAGTTAAGAGAAAACCAATACGTTTTACATCCGATCCAAAAAGAGTAATTACACGTTTCTTCTTTCCCGGACCTGAAACCAGAGTTCAGTCAATTATTCACAAGGTAATTGATATGCCCGAGCAAGCAGCTCATCTATCTTTAAATCAAACGTTAAGAGACTTTTCGGCTAGGCATAGGAATATCTCAAAAATATATCAAAAGCATTTCGACAGGGTGTGCGATATTATGAAAGATAAGATGGAGGATCTGGGTGCTTTATCAGAGTTTAAGAAATTATTAATTGGAGCATATTTTACAAGTGAGTATTCAATTGAATCGGCTGCATTTTTTAATCCATCTATGGTGGAAGATCCTGATCAATCAGGATTGGAAGAAGGCGAAAAAAGAATTATTATTAGTTTTAGAGCCACCGGAGAAGGGCATATATCTTCCGTAGTATTTAGGGGTGGTATACTTGATGCCAACAATAACCTTACCATGAAGCCCCAGGGAAAACTGGTAGATGAGGCTGAAGCAATATGCAACTTTGTTTATCAAAAAGAAGCATTTTGCAAGAAACTATCGGAAATGCATATTGAGAATGATGTTGTTACCAAAGTCATGAACAGGTTAAGATTTGAGTTTGACTATAATGAGTTGCATAATGCAGTTACGGAAACAACCCGGGAAATTAATCCGAATTTCCAACAACAGAAAATGTTACAAACAATAACCTGGTTAGCTGACTCGCATTACGAAATTTCATTTTCGCTCGATACCGGAATTTCAGAACGGGTTATCTTCCCGATTGCGGCGGCAGAAAGTAATGGCATCGAAGACGCACGGTTTGTAAAATTTACAGACAATGATGGTAGGGTCAGGTATTATGCTACTTATACGGCATACAATGGCTATACTATTATGCCAAAACTAATTGAAACAAAAGATTTTTACCAGTTTAAAGTTATGCCGATTCATGGTGAAAATGCACAGAATAAAGGAATGGCTTTATTTCCCCGTAGAATAAATGGAAAATATGCAATGCTTTCACGATTGGATGGGATAAATAATTACATCATGTTTTCAGATGATATTAACCTTTGGCAGGATGCTGTTCAGATACAAACGCCAAAATATCCTTGGGAGTTCATTCAAATAGGAAACTGCGGTTCACCAATAGAAACAGAACATGGATGGCTTGTTATAACCCATGGCGTTGGCACAATGCGTAAATATTGTCTGGGAGCCACACTCCTTGATTTAGATGACCCCACAAAGGTAATCGGTCAGTTAACTGAGCCACTGCTTTCTCCAAATGAAGAAGAGCGTGAAGGCTATGTGCCTAATGTTGTTTATTCGTGTGGTTCAATTATTCATAATGATGAACTTGTAATCCCCTATGCAATGTCGGATACAGCTTCAACTTTTGCTTCAGTGCCACTTGAAGATCTTTTTAGCAGGTTGATACCATCGGATTATAAATCGAAAGAAAAGACTAAATCTAGAGCTAGAATATTAGTGGTTGAAGACGAGGTTATTGTCCAAAAGATGATCGGTAATATTCTAAAAAAGGAGAATTATGAAGTTGAGATTGCTCCTGATGGAATAGTTGCATTAATGCAAATTGCAAGGGAAAAATTCGATTTGATATTATCAGATATCGCGATGCCAAATTTTGACGGGTATCAACTTCTGGATTATATTAATCAAAACAATATTGATATTCCAGTAGTATTTATGACCGGCTTCACTTCCGAGGAAGATGAAGTTAAAGGGCTAAAAATGGGTGCAGCAGATTACATAAGGAAACCCATTGACCGGGAAATTTTATTACTCAGAATAGCTAAAATACTGGATCAATAATCAATATTATTTTTTTTCAAAGTATTGAGTAGCTGTTAACCATGATGAAAGATAGGCTATCATACTTTCGGCTCCTTGGTTACGGCTAACTCCATATTCCTCCAAACCATCGTTGCACCCTTTGGTTTCCGAATCGTACAGGGGCAGGTTTAAATCGTTATTACCGTAGTACCAGCTAAAACAAGTCTTTAGCATGTCAATAAATTTATTGTTTTTTGTTGCACGATAAGCACAATCATATAGTAGCACCATTGCCATTGCGTCAATTGGTTGCTGGGCATATTCACTTGTTTCGTGATGGGCGGTCCACCATTTCTTGTTTCCAATCAGTGTGAGATGCCCGTTTACCAAGCACTTTGACTCAAGAAATATCCTTGATTTTTCGGCTATATCAAGATATTTTTGATTTTCGGTTAGTTCATATACCAGATAAAGCGCTCCAGGAAGCAACCCGTTATCATAAGTTATAACCGGCTCAAACCAAGCCCAGTCATTTTTAATGTTATGGCTAAATAGTTTTACAAGATTATCTGCCATATTAGTAAGCATTTTAACAAATTGCTCTTGGTCAGGGAATCGGTTTATGTAATGATATAGGCCAAAAATGCAATTTGCATAACCACGTGCATAGTTTATCTCATGAAAATGTGAAGTTGCCTTTATAAATAAATCAAGTCCCAACTGAAATAATGAGTCGTTGGGAGCAATTCTAACAAGTAATCCCATAGCCCATACTGCCCTGCCGAATGCATCATCAGAGCCCACATCTTCATAAGTACTTCTCGAATATGTTATGTAATTCTTAAATGATCCATTATCATTTTGCACAAACATTATGAAGGCCAGGTATTTGTATATCAGCCTCTCATATTTTTTATCGTTAAACCTTTGCTGTGCAAGCAAACAAACCAATAGCGCCCTTGCATTGTCATCCAAACAATATCCCGTACTGTAATCTGCAACAACACCATTGGCATGTTGGATAATTCCGGTTTCATCGGTCATTCTTTCCAGATGCAAAGTTGTGAATTCTGGAATATTAAATTCAAATGTCTTTATAGTATTAAATGAATGTTCATTTTTATGGATCACTTCGTTAAACATGGTTATATACTGAAATCCAATTTGAGGCCAGGTAATTGATAATCCATACTCAAATGCATTTCGTTTGAGCAACTCCATTTTCGCCGGATTGTTCAACAGATCATTCACAATATCTGCCAGTTGTAAGTAATCCTTAAAATCAAAAAGTATTCCCCTGCCTTCGGTTAACAATTCTTCTGCATGCCAATATGGTGTTGAAATAACTGCCGATCCCCCTCCAATTGCATAACAGAGTGTTCCACTTGTAATTTGCGCCTTGTTTAGGTATGGGGTAACATAAATATCAGAATTCAGCAAATAATTTGTTAACTCCGATTCGCTAACATACTGGTTTAAAAATTCGACATTGTTTTCCATTTTTAAGTCCCTCGTTAGTTTTTCGAGATATTGACGATATTCTTCGCCAGCATGTTTAACCACATGGGGATGTGTTTTCCCAAGTACAACATAAAGTATATCAGGGTGGTTCTTTACGATGGAAGGCAAACTTTTTATTACAGTTTCAATTCCTTTGCTTCTGCCGAGTAACCCAAATGTAAGTAATACTTTCCTTCCCTGCCAGCTCTCAGGCTTTACTATTTTTGAAGTGTCAATTGTTCCAAAATCAGGAACTCCGTGTTCGATCCTTATAATTTTTGTTGCCGGGACTTCATAAATATCGGTTAAAAATGAAATAGCCAGTGGGTTCATTATCACTATTCGATCAGAATACTCAGCTATTTTTTTAAGTACTTCTTTTTGATGAAAAGTTGGCTTTTGGAGTACATTATGAAAAGTTGAAACTATCGGAATGGTTAATTGACGAAGTAAGGATAAAATAAGCAATCCACTATTACCGCCATAGATCCCAAACTCATGTTGCAGTACGCACAAATCCGCCCCTGAATTATTAATATATTCAGCGGCAATTATATACTCTTCCTTAACCTGGTCAGCGATTGTCAGTTTTACGATATTGGGATAATCATAAACCTGATCTCTATCATTCATTGCAATTACTTCTACTTCTAAGTCAGCATTATGTTCGTGCGATGCACTAATAACCGATTTTACAAGATTCTCAGTAAATGTTGCAATTCCACATTTTCGTGGCGGATAGTTCCCAATGCATATTACTTTCATGGTTTTAAAGGTCTAGGAATGAAGATAATACTTTTGTCCGATTGAGGGAATAACCCCCAACTTCAATTAACTGCAAGGTAGTAAAAAAAACTGATTTGTGAATAACATACTATTTAACCCGGAATATGCATTAGAAAATCTATTCCTAGCTGTAATTACTTCAAAATATAGCGCTTCGCTACTTTTTGAAACCTCACCATAGCGATGCTATGCATTGATTTCAAAAAGCCATATTTTATCGTACTTACACCTCTCATAACGATGTAACGCATAATCCGGGTTTAACCCATGGGTAAGCTAAACTATTACACAACTTTTAGTTTCCATTTCCCCAATCTAAAAAACCAAACAGCGGCTAATGCCATAGTAGTTTCTGCAATTATAATGGCATAATACACGCCTGATTCACCAATGTTAAACTGTATTGCCATCAAATATGCCAATGGTATTTCAAGAAGCCAAAAACTGAAAAGATTTATCCATGTTGGAGTAACAGTATCACCTGCTCCATTAAGGGCCTGTACCATAACCATTCCTAATCCGTAAAAAACAAATCCCATACTTATTATGCGTAAACTGGATATGCCACTTGTAATTATAGCTATATCATCTGTAAACAAGTGAAGTATTGATGAGGGGATTAAGAATAATATTACTCCAATTAAACCCATATAAACAATGTTTACTTTTCCAACTGACCATACTGATTTTGCAGCTCTCTCAGGTTGGTTAGCTCCCAGGTTTTGACCCACCAAAGTTGCAGCAGCGTTACTAATTCCCCATGCAGGTAGTAATGAAAAGACAATTACTCTTATTGCAATTGTGTAACCTGCAAGGGCATCGCTACCAAATACTGATATTATTCGTACCAGGCCAATCCAGCTGGAAGTGGCAATAAGGTGTTGCCCAATACCTCCAAGTGATAATTTTAGTAGCTGGTGTATTGTTGCAACGTGAATCCGAATATTATAACTGGTTAACTGAACTCTTTTTCGCCCATTAAATAGTAAGTAGAACTGATAAAGTACCGCTAATCCACGGCCAATATTTGTGGCAATGGCAGCTCCGGTTATACCAAAGGCAGGGATAGGACCAAGGCCAAAAATTAAAATAGGATCAAGAACAATATTCAATAGATTGGCAATAATTAATATTCGCATGGAAATGGCTGCATCACCGGCACTTCTGAAAATAGCATTTATGATAAACAGCAACATAATTACCATATTTCCGCCAAGCATAATGGAAGTGTATCCACTCATATTTGAATACATGTTTTCTGAAGAACCCATAAGCCGAAGTAAGTCTTCTGCAAAAATTATCCCGGGAATAGCAATAATTAGTGATACAAATATCCCTGTAATAATAGATTGAAAAGCTGCTCGACCTGCTCCCTTTTTGTCTTTTTCACCAATGCGGCGACTAACCATAGCGGTAGTTGCCATGCTTAATCCAACAGCAATTGCATAAACTATTGTAATTAATGATTCTGTAATCCCTACGGTCGCAATAGCATCGGCTCCCAGCTGTGCAACAAAAAATATGTCGACAACTGCAAATATTGCCTCCATTATCATTTCAATAACCATTGGAACGGCAAGTAAAAATATTGCCCTTCGCATACTCCCTTTGGTAAAATCCTGTTCATTACCGGCAATGGCCTCTTTAAGGTTAAATAATAACTTTTTGTATTTAAGTATGGATTTATTCATTAAAGAAGAAAAGTTCAAATTTAGTTTATATATATAATTCATTGTGTTTTCGTTTTCGATGTTTTTTTTTGATGATGTATTGCTTTTTATTTGATGGGTTATCTCCCACAATTGTTGATGCAGTAAAGACGCATCTCTCCGATAGAGTTAATGTTAATTTCATGGATTTTCCTCCTAATTAATTAGTTATGAATAAAATAGTTTGATTATAATTGCGGTGATAACCGCACTAAAATTACCTGAAGAATAAACTATGGGTTAGTTTAACTTTTCCTTAACAGGCAAAAAATTCTGAAATGGTGACAATAGGTTTCATATCTCTTATCTTATATGAATCAGCAAATATAAATATTTATTGAATAATACTAAGACAGTTTGAAAGGGATTTACCCCTACCCGAATAGTAAAATATTATAAATATTTTGAATTATCTAAAAGAAAGGATTATTTATCAGGAGATAAACAAACTCTACAGCGTAGTCTGGAGACTACGCTGAGTTGGGCATATGGGTTGGTGTTTTTCCACCAATGAAAAAAATGATACCTCTTTATTTTTCAGTACCTTTGAGTCATATTAAATTTAATGAGCTATGAGAAACCACCTAATACGAAACACCCTCGTTTTTGCATTTGTCACCCTATTCATTACAACCTTTTCTCAAACAGGGTATACTCCATATGATGAATTACCAGTTATAATAAAGAGTTATAAACCGGCTTACAATGATTCACAACCGGGTTGGGCAAAAATGCTATATCAATATCCGGTAAACTACAATGACATAGTTAAGGAATTTGAAGTTTACATAGAAAATCATCCTGATAAGAAATCGCCAGAGATAAGATATTTTAAAATTTGGCAACGTGCAATAGCTCCTTTAGCTATGAATGATGGTACAATTGAACTCCCTGACACAAAATTATATTATCAAAATTTGTTGGAGTCTCAACTCAATTCAAATGAAAATTCCAATAAGGATAATCGATCAAACTCCGATTGGTCATTTTTGGGGCCAAAAGAAACATATTGGTTAAATGAATCAGGAAGCCCAACTGCCCCCGATGCATGCCCCTGGCAGGTTAACGTGTATTCATTCGATGTTGCCCCATCCAATGAAAATGTAGTTTACTGCGGAACCGAAACCGGATTTGTAAATAAAACCACCAATAAAGGTGTTAGCTGGGAATTATTAGCCCCCTCATATTTTTTTGGGGGAGGAGTAACTGCTGTTGCAATACATCCTGGAAACGAAGATATTGTTTTTGTTACGGCTGGTAATCAGGTGCATAAAACTACAGATGGTGGAAATACATGGACTCCTTTGCTAACTACTGGGGGATCGTTTCAAACAAATAGATTAAAAATCAACCCAAACAATCCTAATAATATTGCTGCAGCCACAACAGCTGGCGTATTCATAAGTAATAATGGTGGATTGTCGTGGACGCAAGGATTGGACAAACCATCATATGATGTTGAGTTTAAACCCGATAATAGTAATATGATATTTGCTATTTCGAAGGTGAATGGTATATTTTCTGTATTTATGTCAGGTGATGGTGGAGCAAGTTTTATACCTCATCTCGATTTCCCAGATGATATAAGTGACGAAAGTGGTGGATTACTAGCCGTTACAGCTGATAATCCTAATATTATGCTCGCTGTTATGTTAAGTTCTGATAACACTCCACTGTTATACAAAGGGGTGCTGGTTGGTGCCTCATGGTTGTGGGATCTTCTGGCTACGGGTCAAACAAATAATTTCCCAATGAATAACGGGCAGGGATATTTTGATTTAGTTCTCGAGATTTCACCCCTTGATGAAAACCTCATTTTTGCTGGAACAACTACACTTTTTAAATCCAGTGATGGAGGTCAGCAGTTTACCGCAATTGGTGGATATACAGGAAACTTTGCCATTCATCCTGATATACAGGACATGAAGTTGTTGACTAATGGTGAAACATGGGTAAGTACCGATGGTGGGTTTTCCCTAACAACAGATAATTTCACTAGTACTAGTAATTATTTCTCGCGAAATAACGGACTCGTGGGTTCCGATATGTGGGGTTTTGATCAGGGTTGGAATGAGGATATTTGCGTTGGTGGACGTTATCATAATGGAAATACTGCCCTTGCTGATTTTTATCAGCCAAAAGCATTACGAATGGGAGGAGCGGAATCACCAACCGGATGGGTAATGCAAGGAAAAAGCCGACACGTTGCTTTTAATGATTTAGGGAATGGGTGGATATTACCTGAAACCGCAGAAACTCAGCCCGAAGGGCGGTTTATCTTTAGCAAATATCCAAATATGGATGAATATGGTGGCAGACGGGGGAATATGGTTTTTCATCCTAATTTCTATGGCACTATTTATCTTGGAGAAGGTAATGCTATGTGGAGGAGTATTGATGGAGGAGTGTCCTACGATATGCTTTATGATTTTAATGATAGAGTTAGATATGTGCAAATTAGTTACAGTAATCCCGATGTGCTATATGCAGATGTGGTAAATAATGGATTGTTTAAAAGTGAAGATGGTGGAATTACATGGACACTAAAACCATCACTTACCAATGGACAAAATGGAACCTCAAACTGGAAGGGCAAAACTTTTTTTGCAATTTCTCCATATGATGAAAATACTATTTATGCTTGTCTGCAAAATGGAACATGGTCGGCAGATATTGGAAAAGTCTTTCGGTCAACCGATGGGGGAGATACCTGGGTGGATTGGACAGGAAGTATATCGGAATACACAAAATGCCTTGTAATACAACCAACCATTGATCGCAATGACCTGGGTTATCTATTTACAAATGCACGGGACGGACAAACAGCTAAAGTATATTATCGCAAAACAGGAATGAATGATTGGGAATTATTTGCCAACGATTATCATGCTGGAAATTATGTTAACCTGGCTTTGCCATTTTTCCGTGACAGCAAATTACGTGTTGCTGGAAACGCAGGAATATGGGAATCTCCTTTGCAAGAAACAGAGTTCCTTCCTCTTATTAATCCGTGGTTTGAGAAATCACATGTTAATTGTATGACCGATACACTTCAATTTGAAGATCATTCCATTATAAACCATGATGGTGTTAGTTGGAATTGGGAGATTATTCCTGAACCCGCCTTTATTGACAATCCAAATATCAGGAATCCAAAAGTAGTACTTGGTGAGGTAGGTACTTACAGTGTAAACTTTTCTGTAACACAAAATGATAGTACTTATAATAAATATATGGAAGACGTAATTACTGCAACTACCTGTCCTTCAATTGAGGATTGCGAAAACCCTGCCGAAATACCAAAACATAATTGGGAGTTGATTTATGTTGATAGCGAAGAAATAAACTATCCGGGATTAGCGATTATGGCGTTTGATGATGATCCATCCACCATTTGGCATACGCGATGGAGTACAGGTTCCGATCCCTATCCACATGAAATTCAAGTTGATTTGGGTGAGGAATATCGACTTTTTGAGTTTTCTTTGCTAAACCGGCAGAATGGTTCAAATGGGCGTATTAAGGAATACGAGCTATATGTTAGCATGGATATCCTGGATTGGGGAGACCCAATTAGCGTTGGGGAGTTTGAAGATACTGGGGCACCTCAAACAATCACCTTCATCACATCCATTGTTGGCAGGTACTTTAGGTTGGTTGGTTTATCTGAAGTAAATGGTAATGCATGGTCATCAGCTGCAGAACTAAGCTTCGTGGGATGTACTGATATCACTTACGATATTGATCATAAAAACGATTTCGAAAATCTGGTAGCATTTCCAATGCCCACTAATGGTATGGTAAATATTTCATTACCAGTTGGCAATAACTTTAATTACCAAATAGTCTCGATTGATAGTAAAATTATTGAGAAAGGAAGATTCTATCCTTCAGACGAAGTTAAATCTTTCAATTTGATCGGATACGAAACCGGTATATATATTATTCATTTTACAAATGATTATGGAGTAACTTACAGGGTGAAAGTAGTTAAACAATAATCCATATATTTGCTTTGAAAAGCTACCAATTGGATCATTAGTATTCATTTCTATGATTCAAACAATATTTAAACCAAATTTTAGGAAAGTATAAAAAACAAAACCTAAGAAATAAGGGTGTTTAAAAATATTCTAATAGTATCAATATTTTTTATTGTTATCACTGCAAAAGCAGGAGAAGCTATTGACAATCTTGAATATAAAATGGCACAGTCAAAAGGTGCTGACCGAGTGAATCTGCTTTGCGACCTTTGCTGGGAATATCGATTTATTTCAGGTGACACCGCTTTAGTTTATGGAAATCAGGCATTGGAACTGGCGAAACAAATTAATTATAATAAGGGTGTTGCTCAGGCGTACAACGATATGGGAATTATTCATGTTGATAGGGGTTCCTTTATTAATGCCATGGATTTCTTTAATAAATCCCTGATAATCAGAAAGAAACTTAATGATAGCGCGGGGATAGCTTCGTTGTACAATAAAATCGGAATCGTTTATCAAAAACAGGGAAAGTTAAAAGAAGCTCTTGAAAATGCCATACAAGCCCTTAAAATTTATGAAGTGCTTAAACAAGATCTTTGGATAGGATATTGTTTAAATAACATTGCCATAATAAATTATAATATTGGCGATTTATCGACTTCACTCGGCTATCATCAAAGGGCTTTAGTAATCCGTAAAAAACGAAACGATCAATATGGTGAAGCCGGATCGTACAGTAATATTGCAAATGTTTTTCTCGACATGGGAGATACTGCACTTGCAATTGCAAATTATCAGAAAGCGTTGCAAATTACACGGCAAATTAAACATGATGAATCGACGGCTGTTATGCTTACAAATCTTGGTGCTGTTTATCTATCGTTGGGTGAAAATCATAGAGCCCTAACTTTTCTTACAGAATCATTGGAAATAAGGGAGCAACTGGAAGATCAAAAAGCGATAGCCTCATCAATTTTAAAATTGGGCACAGTTAATATGAATTTAAAACGCTATAGTGAAGCGGGTGTTTTTTTGTATAAGGGACTTAAAATTGCCAAATCAATTGGTGTAATTGAAGAAGAAATGCAGGCATATCTTGAAATTGCTAAATGGCATGCCCAACAGCATAGGATGGACAGTGCTTTTGTATATCTTGATTATTATACAATTACTAAAGATTCGGTTTATGATCAACGATTGAATCAGCAAATTATTGATACTCAAGCAAAATATGATTCGGAACGAAAAGAACAAGAACTTACTTTATTACAACAGGAAAACAAATTTGCCGAAATAAGCTTAAAGCAAAGACAAACAGAAATATTACTGCTGGTTTTTATAATTATATCCCTTGTTGGTGCTGGTATTTTTCTTTTTTATCGTCACAGACAGAAACAAAAACTGGAATTGGATTTATCAATTATTCAACATAATGAACAGCAAATAAAGGCTGTGTTGGAGGGACAAGAAGAAGAACGCCGCCGCATTGCCCGTGAGTTACACGACGGGGTGGGACAGTCATTGTCGGGCGTTAAGCTAAAGTGGGAAAGTATTTCCGAAACAATTAAAAGCGATAGTTTACGTGAAAGTTTACAAAACCTTTCCGGCCTAATTGATGGGGCTGCTAATGAGATCCGTACTATTTCGCACCAGATGATGCCTAAAGAGCTCGAACAGTTTGGTCTGGTTGCTGCCATCAAAGGAATTGCCGACAATAGTGAAAACTTAGGTAAAATAGCATGTTCTTTCAATCATCATAATATGAATGATCGCTTATCACAACCCCTTGAGCTGGGTTTGTTCAGAATTGCTCAGGAACTTATAAATAATATCCACAAACATGCTGAAGCAACAACGGTTAATATCCAGTTGCTCAGAAGAAAAAAGAATATTGTTTTTATTGTTGAAGATAACGGTAAGGGTTTTAATTATGAACAAAAAAAGGGAATTGGTATTGGCCTTATGAATATTGAAAGCCGGGTTCATGGCCTAAATGGCGTATTAAACTATGAAAGTAAAGTTGGTGAGGGAACCTTAGTCACTATAAGAATACCATTATGACAAAAGAAATCAGAGTATTATTGGTAGATGATCATCAGATTATTATCGATGGGTTGCAATCCTTGTTGATTAGTGAAGTAGGAATCCGGGTTATAAGTAATGCAAATAATGGCCGCGAAGCGCTTGAGTTATTGAGAGTATTAGATGTGGATGTAGTTTTGATGGATATCGATATGCCAGTTATGAATGGTCTTGATACTGCAAAAATTGTAAAGGAAAAGTATTCAAATACAAAAGTTATAATACTTTCGATGCATAGTGAGAAGGCTATGGTTAAAGATCTGATAGAACTTGGCGTAGATGGTTATTTATTAAAAAATACCAGCAAGGATGAACTGATTGGTGCAATTAAAAAAGTATCAGAAGGTGGTCGATATTTTTCTACGGATGTAACTTTGTCTCTTTTAGAAAAGGAAAATACAAACAAACTTAATATCACTAATTCTGGGATAAAACTTACTGTCCGGGAAATTGAAATCATCAAATTAATAGCCGAAGGTTATACTAATAAGGAAATTGGTGACCAGTTATTTATAAGCCATCGTACAGTAGATACACACCGAACAAATCTCATGAAAAAGATTGAGGTTAATAATGTTGCCGGTATAATTAGTTATGCCATTAAAAATGGATTTATTAACTGATATATTCACATAATTAAATACCCCATTACCTAAAAATACGGTATTTACCGTAGTCATTTAAGTACATAGCCCTATTTTCTGTGCTTCATATCAAAGTAGTTTTGGTAAATATTTTTATAAACTAATACTATAACTATGAAAACAAGAAATTTAATTTTGGTAATGCTACTCGTATTTGGCGTAGCAATGAGTTCATGCAAAAAAGATGAGGAAAGTGCAAATCCTATTACAAGTAGCGGTAAGCTAAGTTTAAAGTATGCCGGAACATCATGGAATGCATCACTTGCCGTTCAGGCTATTAACACAAATGGTGTTATTAACGTAACAGGAAGTGATTCAGAAGCACGCCAGGCATCTGTACTTCTAATGAATGTTACAGCACCAGGTACTTATCAAATTACTGCAGCGTCAGGCAATCAGCTTAGATGGACAGAAGGTTTAAACCCGGATCAAACCTATTTGGCAAATGGAATATTGGGGAGCGGTAGTATTACAGTAACCGAGATTTCTAATAGTTCAATTAAGGGGACATTTGCCTTTGAAGGCTATAATACCTCAGGTGCAATAAAAAGTATTACCGACGGTGTATTTGAAGGATCGTTTTAACAAATCAAGGAAGTTATTATGAAAAAAACACTAATTATATCAATGATATTGATCGTTATTTCAACCGCTTGTAAAAAGGATAAAGAACCAGAAAACCCGGATTCTACCTCATGTAATGGAGTTGTTTGTGAACCATCACTCCTTGCAGATGAAACATCCGCAATATTACCTGTGGAAATACAGGGAGTGTATCAAACAACATATACATATGCCGAACCTAACTCTCCTTTCACAAACGGACAAAAGGCAAAATTCACATTAACTTCAAATAATGAGTTGATTGTAGAAATCGAAGGAGAGGAATGCTTAACTCTTAAAGATCCAGCTTTCAGAGCTGGCCTAAGTGAATCTAATTATTTTTTTAAAGATGATTGTGATAGAAATATCTGTTACAATGTATCGGAAAACACGGATGGTGTATTTAATGAAGTTAATATACAACCATACGAAGGTATGGGTTGGTATGGTCAATTTGCACAAGAGTAGACATTGCTATTAAAAATCAATTTAACTATAACCACATAAAAATAGAACAATGAAAAAATTATTTCTAATTATTATACTAATAACAAGTGTAATTGCTTTTTCGAATACAGCTATGGCAGTAAACAAAAAGAAAGACAAAAAAACCAATTGGAGTACTTTTGAATTTAGTGACCTGGTTAAAGGAAAAGTTCCAGGACCTGTAAAGAAAAAATACTCAGATGTAAAACGGGTATATATTGCTGACCTGGTTATCAACCAACAGGTTTTTTCAAAATACTCCAAAACATCATATGGCGGGCTTAGTCATGGCGCAGCTACAGCACGTATGAAAGCTAATTTGGGGGGTATTGATTTTACTACCTATCAAACAGCAGTTGCACAAATTTATGATGATATCGCCCAATATTATGTTTCTCAGGGATATGAATTAGTTACCGAAGGTGAAGTTATGCAAACAGAAATGTTTAAAAACAGGGAGGAAGGAAAACGTATTGTTATCGCTAATGCTTCAGATGTTGAACCCGTTCGTTATGGCGATGGCGGGCTTAACAAATATGTTAGTGTTCGACCTGCTAATAAACTTGTGGTTTATAATGATGCCAAAAAGGATGTGCTAACAAAAGGTGGTGCACCATGGAAGGTGTATTTCAAATTGGCCAACGAATTAAATGCTTTGGTAGTAAGTTATGAATTTAAAACAACATTTGTAACCATGGATGGAAAAGGTGGGTATTTTAGCGCATCTGCAAAAGTGCAAGCTTCTCCTTACCTTAGTGTTGCCTCAGGTACTTTAACAACGCTGGCCCCTTCAAAAAAAACAACGCAGCCAACAATTGGTGGTTACTACCAAACAGAACCACTTGAAGGAAATAACAATGGCTGGATTTCTCCTGACGGGTTTAAGGAGATTGATGAAAGTGAAAGTAGCTATTATTGGACAGGTAGTTCCACTAAAAAAGTTGAAAATGTAATGATGGTTAATCCGGTACCTTTTGTTGAAGAAGTTACCGCCATCTCTGAAGGGATTTCAATAGCTCTTACAAAACAATTTATTGAGGATATTAAATAAGGAAGCGATTGCTAAATTATGTAGGTGTTGAACCTGTAAAATTTGGTTATAGTTGATGAAGGGTTCTGAAGAAATTCGGGATCCTTCTTTTTTTTAACCCGGATTATGCGTAACATCGTTATGAGAGGTGTAAGTACAATAAAATATGGCTTTTTGAAATCAATGCATAGCACCGCTATGGTGAGGTTTCAAAAAGTAGCGAAGCGCTATATTTTGAAGTAATTACAGCCAGGAATAGATTTTCTAATGCATATTCCGGGTTAATGAAAAACCCTTGATAGATTGCTTTCTATCAAGGGTAAAAAAAAACTTCTTAATTTAACGGGGACACTAGTTTTTATTAAACTTGTTTGTGTAATATCCTGTTTGATTACTGACATTAAAAAAGTAAATTCCCTTTTCTATATTGCTTATATCAATGTTAATAGAATTTGCTTGATTTTCACTGGTGTAGATTATCTGACCAAGAGTATTATAAACCTTAACAGAATAGTTGTTGGCATCAGGTAATATAATAGTTAATTCCGAATTCACCGGATTTGGGTAATAGCTTATACCTTCAATCAATTTGCGGTCTTGCACCGAAGATGAATTACATCCGTTATTATTCTTTAGTGCCAGCACATCTGCCGGGGAAAGAGCCCTGTTATAAACGTTAACTTCATCAATAGTACCATGAAATATTTCAGTCGCATCGGGAGTGTCGCGTCCAATTTCAAATGGCAGTTCATTACCAACTAGAGGATCGTTTGGAACTGCCTCACCAATGAATACACCATTTAAGTAGCATTTTAATATTTCGGGAGTGTAGGTAACTGCAACATGATACCATGTGTTTGCCTCCAAAGTGGTTTGTGCAACATAAGTTGAATGCCAGTAAATTTTACCCTGGCTGTTAAAACCCAACGAATATTCGCGTGATGCAACAGATAGTTCATTAGTCTTGGCACAGAGAACGCCCCATTGACCGTATGTTAGCGAAATATAATTAAACCAGCATGAAACGGTAGCTTCATCAACCGGTGAATTCATCGTGGTCGAAGGTGAAATACTCACATAACTATCAATCCCGTTAAAGAGCATTGCGCTTTGCGATGCTCCTGACTGATCAAATGTAAACTCAGGTTCCCCGCTTCCCATAAACTCGCCATTGTTTCCATTTCCACTTTCATCATTTAGGTTTCCGCAGAAGGAATAACGAGCCATAAGTCCGGTTTCAATATCCTGGGTGTAACCCGATAAAAAAATTGAAGTAATTAAAATTAAAGTAATTAATTTTTTCATAGTACAAAGTATTGGTTAGTATGCACAAATTAAACCAACAAAAAGGTGATTTACTATACGGGTTTTATTGTAATTAACTAAGGTGATTACCGTAATCGGAATGCAAATTGAAAAAAAAGGCGCACAGAATTATCCATGCACCTTTACACTAAAATAAATATGAATCTGTATCTCAACCCTTCTTCTTATATGAAATTAAACAATAAATAGTTTCCTGAAGGTTTGTGAAAAATATCATATGATGATAGTAGCTTTCATATTATATTATATTTGTGAGTTGTATAAAAAGAATTACGATCGATCATCACTTCTAAATCTACATTAATGTACTGGAAAATAACTACTTCATTTCTAATAATGGTTATGGTAACCATAACAGCCATTGGTCAAAACTATAATTCAATCCAACCAAAAATACGAAAGGCAGTTTATGCTGATAAAACCCCACCACTAAAAAACATGAAGATTGTATTGCCTGGTGAGCGAAACAGGAGCTGGAAAGATAATATTGTTCAAAACGATGAACGAGATGAGAGTGATTTGTTTGCGAAATTTACTCACCCTGATAAAGACTTGGCACAGCAGAAAACTATGGGTAACAGGAGTGTTAATGGCCCGATACAAAATTTTGCCGGAGTTGGAAGAATTACTCAATTAACACCACCAGATACAGATGGCGATGTAGGCCCAAATCATTATTTTCAAATGGTAAATGTTTCGTTTGCAATTTGGGATAAAGAAGGTAATTTACTCTATGGGCCGGTTGATAATAGCACTCTATGGAGTGGGTTCATCGGGTCATGGACAGGAACCAATGATGGAGATCCAATTGTGATTTATGACGAAATAGAGGATCGCTGGATAGCCACTCAGTTTGCTGTTAATACAAGTGATGGCACTTATTGGGAACTAATTGCAATAAGTGAAACGCCCGATCCGTTGGGAGCCTATTATCGATATGCTTTTCAATACAGTATTTTTAACGATTACCCGAAATTTAGTAGTTGGTCTGATGGTTACTATGCTACCTATAATATGTTTGACAATGGATATGCAGGGTCAATGATAGCCGCATTTGAAAAAGATTCGATGTTGGTTGGAAGCCCCAATGCCCGTGTAGTTGAATTTGGGCCTTACCCAAATTTATATGGAACCAATACATCCGATTTTGATGGGATAACTCTACCTCCCACAGGATCACCCAATTGGGTTGTAAACCTTAATAAATATGGAATCCCCCAATCATTGGAAGTGTTTAATTTTGAAGTGGACTGGAATGACCCAGCAAGCTCAAGCTTTACCTTATGGGATGACCTAGTAGTAACTCCATTCGACTTTTTTGATCCCGGTGTGCGTGAACAACTTCCTCAGCCAAATACTAGTCAAAAGCTTGATCCATTGTCGAAATATTCAATGTACCCTTTAAAATATAGAAACTTTGGTAACTATGAGACAATGACGATTAATCATACAGTTAAGCTTGGTGATAGAGCAGGTGTGCGATGGTATGAAATAAGAAAAGATGATGGACAAACCCAATGGTATTTATATCAGGAAGGAACATATGCACCTGAAGATGGTTTAAGTAGATGGATGGCCTCGTTAGCAATGAATAGTAATGGAGACATTGCTCTAGGATACTCTGTTACAGGCGAAGATTTGTTTCCTTCAATCAGATATACCGGTCGTTCAGAATCAACACCATTGGGTGAAATGGATGTGGAAGAAGTTACTATTATTGGTGGCAGCGGCTCACAAACAGGTAGTGCCAGATGGGGCGATTACTCATATATGTCGGTTGATCCTGTTGATGATACTACTTTTTGGTTTACTCAGGAATATATCCAATCCGCTTGGGCAACACGAATAGCATCATTTAGTTTAAATGGAGAATTATTGCCTCCTATTGCCAATGCTGGCTCCGATACGAATGTTTGTATTGACTTTCCTTTCTTTGGGCACGGAACTGTGGAAAATAGTACATCACAATTATGGACAACATTGGGTGATGGTAATTTTCAGAATCCCACTACACTTAATCCCATTTATATACGTGGACAACAGGACATTGATAGTGGGTATTTTGAATTAATTCTCACTGCCAATGGTTATCAGCCATCTATGGAAGATGCTGATACTATTCATGTTGATATTGTTACTAATGTGATAATCGATGCCGGAGTTGATACACTTATCTGTAAAGATGAATCATTTATAACTCAACCTACTATTGTTTTTGGAGATTCACTAATCTGGTCAACCTCAGGAGATGGATTTTTCAATGATTCAACATTGGGGAATGCAATTTATACACCCGGTGAACAGGATATTATTGATGGGTCAGTAGTGCTTTCTCTTTATGCTCACTCTGAAGCGCCCTGCCTTGGCGAAGATACAGATGCTCTCACGTTGATTATTGATCCATGTACAAATATTTCTGAAAATGAAAATCAAGCAGTTTATTTTGATGTGTTCCCAAATCCATCTTCCGGTATTTTTAATATAGCCATTAGAACCGAAGATAATCAGGGTTTTACATTGGGCATACTTAATCTGCAGGGACAACAGCTATTTGGAGGTCAAATGCAGGCTGTGAATGGTAGATATACTAACCAGATCGACTTCACTTATTTCCCTAAAGGAATTTATTTCGTATTGGTTAAAACAGGAACAACGGTAATAACAAAGAAAATTGTTTTTGAATAATAATTGTGTTTTCCTTCTTTCTTTTACAAAATGAAATCAGTGGATAAAAAGTTTGAACTTTTATTTTTCAATATTTCAGTTAATATTTTTTTATTTAAATCATTTTCCTTAAGTGCGACCAAAGATCTAATTGAGAAAACTCTTAATGCATCACTAATAGAGAGAGTGCCTTCAGCCGAATCTTTTCTCCCGGTAAATGGAAAGACATCGGGGCCTCTTTGACATTGAGAATTGATATTCACACGACAAACCTGATTAACCAGGGTATCAACCAAAAAGGATATACTGTTATAATCTTCACCAAAAATACTCGCTTGCTGTCCGTAATTTGATTGTATTACATAATCCAATGGTTCCTGAATATCTTTGAAAGATACAATGGGAACAACAGGGCCAAACTGTTCTTCGTGATATATTCTCATATTCTGGTTAACATTAGTAAGTACGGTTGGGGAAAAAAGCGATTTATTTGATATTCCACCCGAAGAATTACAAATTTTGGCTCCATGCTTTATAGCATCATTGATTAATCCGGTTAAATATTCGGATTTATCTGGCTCAGGCAATGGAGTAATATTTACGTTATCTTCCCAGGGCATCCCAAGTGTTAACTTCTCAACCTCGTTAACAAATACTTCGATAAAATTTTCATGAATACTTTCATGTACAAAAAGCATTTTTAGTGCTGTACATCTTTGACCATTGTATGACAATGCTCCAGCTATACATTCTTTTACAGTATCTTCAATTATAGCATCTGAAAGTATGATTGCAGGGTTTTTAGCTTCCAGCCCCAAAACAGTTTTAAGTAAATGTGGATAGGGATGCTGTTTCTTTAATATATCAGCTACTTTGCAAGAACCTATAAAAGCTAGTACATTTATTTTTCCAGATTCCATAAGCGGAGCAATAACTTTTTGTCCTTCTCCGTAAACAATATTTACAACACCTTTTGGAAATGATTTTTTAAAAGCAACTAATAATGGTGAGTGCAGTAATACCCCAAGTTTTGGAGGTTTGAAAATAATTGTATTACCCATTATAAGTGCTGGAATTAAAGTAGTAAAAGTCTCGTTTAGCGGATAATTAAAAGGACCCATACATAATACTACGCCAAGTGGAGCTCTCTTTATTTGAGCGATTATTCCCTGCTCAATAGTAAATCTGGATGAATTTCTATCCAAATCTTTAAGTGCGTCTATTGTATCAATAATATAATCTATTGTCCTGTCAAACTCCTTTTCCGAATCTTTTAAATTTTTCCCAATTTCCCACATTAAAAATTTAACAACAATATCACGTTGTTCTTTCATATGTAATACAAACTTCCGCAAACAACCAATTCTTTGTTCCACTGTCATCTTTGGCCATTCCCCCTGACCATTATTGTAGGCATTCACTGCTGCATTTAAGGCACTGATAGCAGTTTTCTCATCCATTAAAGGATAATCCCCAATATAATTATTGTACGAATCCTGCTCTTCAATGTATATAGGGGAATATACTTTTTCAAAATCACCATCCCAACTATGTATTTCCCCATCTATTAAATATTCTGATTGAAGAAAAGGAAAATCCAACAAATATTTTTTGTCTATTTCTGATTTCGAAGGAAAAATTCCGTCAAATTTAGTTTTCATATATTATTTTTAATTATTCTTTTTTGATTCCATTTAATGATATACCAATCCCATTCTGCTAGATTGATAACGAGTGTAAATCTAGTATAAATTCTTTTTGTCAACACAGCTTTCTATAGCATAAACATAGAACATAATGATGGTTTATGGGTAAAGTTTGGTAGCCACGAGTGGAATCGAACCACTATCTAAAGTTTAGGAAACTCTTATTCCCTGCCTGCCGGCAGGCAGGTATCCGTTGAACACAATCATAATCCCGTTTTGATTTAAGAAATTCTTTTCCGATTCCGCTTTTAAAGTACTTCTCCCGATTTCTGGCATCAATTCTGGAATTCACAAATTCGAAATACAATAATTTCCATGGCTTATAACCTTTAGTAGATTTAGTGCGGCCGGCATTATGCTGTTTAATCCTATTGTCAATATCCATTGTAAATCCAACATAAATTCTTTTGTCAACACAGCTTTCTATAGCATAAACATAGAACATAATGATGGTTTATGGGTAAAGTTTGGTAGCCCCGAGTGGAATCGAACCACTATCTAAAGTTTAGGAAACTCTTATTCTATCCGTTGAACTACGAGGCCATTACTACTATATCAATTAACTATATCCGTAGTTTAGGAAACTCTTATTCCCTGCCTACCGGCAGGCAGGTGTCCGTTGAACTACGGGGTCATTATCCCAGTATTTTTCGGGAGTGGGGCAAAAGTAATATTTTTTGGTAAAAGGATTTAAACTTTTAATTCTAATAATCTCTAAAATCCTTTTTCTTATTAAGCTTCAAATCCTGCAATATTGATGCCTTTACATTGATCGAAAAGTTCCAGCTTTGCCTTATCCCAAGAGGCGTCCAGCTAAACCGCATTTCCCAGCAATGCAAATCTCGATAAAGGTTAATAGTTGTGTACGAAAGTTTGTTACTGGTAAAATCCCAGCCGGAGTTAAATGTAAACTTCCATTTGGGTGTTATGTTTACTTGTCCGTTAAAGGAGAGTGTTTGGACTATTGTTTCTTTTGGAACCTTTACATAGTTGATATAATCAAGATTATTGGTGTATGTGAAATTATAATTTAGGTTTATAGACCACGGAATGCTCCAGTCGACAAAATCGCCGGGATTATTGTTTATTTCATCCATTTCACTATCTGTGGCACCCTCCGGTTTGTCTTTCTTTTTAAAGTCCGTATCGCCAAGTTTAAATCCAAAACTCAAACGCCATGTAGTTTGATCAAGCCGTAGCAATCTGCGATTAACATTCCATTCGTATTCATTTATACTAAACCCTGCCGAATCTTTTGCATAAGGATCCCAGATGGAACCATACTGTATGTTTAGATTTTTCCAAAGTGTTGTACGGCCTGACATTGTAATCTTTGACATATTCATCGAATCCTTTGCCAGATCATAATTGCCAGAAATGGTAAAACTTTCTACCAGTTTGATTTTCCTTAAACCTGTTATTGTATCTTTTTTTGATGGGACTTTAATTTCGAGATTGTTGCCAAGGGTAAAGCCAACCCTACCTGATTCGGCACCTGAAGGCGAGCCAAAAAGGCTTCCTTCAAATTGGGAGTATTGAATTTCATCCCCCTCGCCATCAGTATAAGTTCCAAAATAACCATAATTTTCGCTTGTAAAATCGGGTGAATATGAAAAGCTTATGCTTGGTGTTAACACATGCCTTATTGCACGGATTGGCCCTTTTTTAAAGCCAACCATTCCAAATAGCTTGGTGGCAAGTGAGGTGCTGAAGCTGTAATCAAGAGCATTTCTAAATCCCGGTATAGTGTCAATTAATACTCCAGGGGCAATTGTATCACCACCAACATAGGTAGTATCATTTTCCCATGATTTTCTTATGCTTTTACTATACATTCTATCTGATATATTGATAGAATTGCTAAGTGTAAAGTATTTCAATACTTTAAGTGGCAGGCTAATGGGAATTTTGTGTATTGCTCCCGACTGCATGTCATTTTCAAGGGTTGACTGATCGAATAACACTGAATCTACTGTGTTTATTGTATTTTTTGCATTCATGGAGTATGAAACACTTAGTTCCTCATAAAACCGCTTTTTACCTCCCCCTTTTCCTTTTAAAGGATAAAATCTGTTAACGGTAAATGTTAACTCAGGAAGGTTAACATCAACTACATGAGTTTTTGTATTTTGACGATGACTTCCATTAATTGTCATAAAATACTTACCTCCCCAGTTTTTTTGATATGCTACACTCGACTGGAATTCGTTAGAGAGAAAATCTTCAGTTGAAACCACATTGTATTTAACATAGTTGCCACTCACAATATTAACATCTGCCGTGAATGTACTGTTCGGGCGGGCTTTTGGATCCTGCCTGTGCGCCCATCTGACTTTAAAATCAGTACTCTTTGCAAAATCAGGTGCACCTTTAGTACCTACAACGTTTACCGCATAACCCAGGTTAATATCGCCACTATATCTATATCTTTTTTTATACCTGAAACGTGGTTTAATACCCCAGCCACCACGCGAATATATATCTCCCAGTACAGTTAGATCCATATATTCATTTATGGCCCAATAATATCCACCATCTTCAAGGTAAAAACCTCTGTTAGTATATTCTCCAAAGGTTGGTATTACAATCCCTGATGTTTGTCCGGTTTTGTTAGGGAAAAACCCAAAAGGAAGACCTAAGGGAGTTGGCATTTGCTCAATTTCCATATATGCAGGCCCTGTAACAATTTTTGAATCAGGAATTACACGTGCTTTTTTAAAATTAAACCCAAAGTGAGGATTTTCCTCAAGATTACATGTAGTATAGGTTCCATGCAAAATATTAACTGTATTATCTTCAAGTTTTTTAACGGTTTGCCCGTGAAGAAACCCATTTCCATCTTCTGTTAATACATCGGTAATCATTCCTTTTTTTGAGTCGAAATTGTAAGTCATAGTGCTTGACTTAAATGTTTGATCACCTTGAGTAAATTCGGGCTGCCCAATCATCTTTCCCGTTGAATCTTCAGTACCTGCTGCGAAAACTGTATTGTTGATGAGGTCAACTTCGATATAGTTGGCTTTAAGAGTAATATCGTCATATTTAACTACTGCTTCTCCAAAAAGATATATTTTTCTATTTGCAATATCCTGTACGATTGAATCCTTGGCAAACCTTTCAACTATTGCATCAATTCGTGTACGAGCTATATTTTCTTGTATTACAGTATCGCCTGATATGCTGGTTGAAATTATTGTATCACCTGTAATTGTGTCGTTATATTCTAATGTGTCGCCTCTTGCAACAGAAATAGAATCAAGTTTTGTAGTTAGAGAATCGGGAACTAATTCAAAATATGTTTGTAAAGTAGTGGCATTAAGCCCAGTAGGGAATAAGCAAATAATCAATAACCAAGGTACTGTTAATAAACTAATGAAAGGATTATTATTAAACAAAGTAATTCTATTAATTGTTTTTTTACTTAAAAGCTATGCAAATATAATTCCAAAAACAAGAAGCTTAACAGATGCTTTGTATTTTGAAAGATACAATGTGTAACGCATTTAAATTAAAGATATTACAAATTAGTAAATAGAAATATTTTTCTGATAATTATGGTCAATAATTATATTGAGACTTAGAAAGGGTTATTGACGAATTTCCATTTTGACTTCTTCAAGGCGATTTCCGCTTGATTTTAGAATGGTAAACAAATATTGGCCTACCTTTATTTTTTGGTTTACTATAGGTATGCTATTATAATTATGAATTACAAAACCGGCAAGTGTTTCGTAATCATCAAGTACGGGGAAGTTAAATTTATATTTTTCATTTAGATAATCAATCTCGAGGCGGGCAGAAAAGATAAAAGTATTGTCAGATACTTGTTTTTCAATATCTTTTTCTTGATCATGCTCATCTTCAATTTCCCCAAATATTTCTTCAATAACATCTTCCATCGTAACAATACCTGATGTTCCACCGAACTCATCAAGAACAATGGCTACACTTTTATGGTTTTCAATAAAATTCCGTAATAATTCTCTGGCGGTTGTTGTTTCAGGATAGGGATCTATCTCCCTTATAATTTCACTTATCGATTTAGGGTTGTGAAATAGGTCAAATACATGAACATACCCAACAATATGATCGATTGAATCCTCGTAAATAAATATTTTTGAGTGCCCTGTTTCCATTAATAGTTTTCGGAATTCATCTAAATTTTGTTTTATTTCGAGAGCTACTATTTCGGTTCGGGGAACCATACATTCGCGTAATTTAACATGCTTGAAATCGATAGCATTCTGAATCATCTGGATTTCCTGATTTACGTCTTCTCGAGTTTCATTATCAGGGAGTGAATCTTTTACATATTCTTCCAGATCAATGGCACTAAATGAGTATGATTCGTTTGCAAGTTTAACCCTGAAGATACTCCTTAGAATGATTTCACTTATTCCTATGTATAAAAGAATTATTGGATAAAATGCATAGTAAAACATCCAAACAGGAAGTGCAAAGGCCTTAAGAATCGTATTTGGATTTATCCTGAATAATACTTTCGGAATAAACTCAGCAACTATTAATATTAGTAATGTTGAGAAAAGTGTTTGTATTAATAGTATAATATATTCGCCAGAAAATCCAGCGGGCAGTATGTTGATAATTATTGGTTCGAGCATGTTTGCCACAGCAATACCATATACTACAAGGGCAACATTATTGCCCAATAATAAAGCCCCAATAAAGCGTGATGGGTTATTGTAAAATGCAGATAGAATGCGTGCCGGAATAACCTTTCGTTTAAGATCGAGTTCCTGCATTAGTCGGTTTGAGCTTACAAAAGCAATTTCCATCCCTGAAAAAAACCCAGATAGTATCAGTGAAAAAATTATTATTAGCCCGTTTGTGCTCATAAGTGTCGAAAGTGCAAAAATAGTAATAAATATAGCATTTGTTGTGATTAAAATATTGAGTTCTTCGAGTTTAGAGAGGAAATATTACAGGCTATATGAAATGAAACTTTGGTAACCATAAACTTATTTCTGTGATATGGTATCTTCATTAACATCAAACTCTCCTTTTATATTTAATATTTCGTGCTCGGTAAAAGATTCGTTTGCCCACATACTATCTCCAAAAATAGTTTTGTCGGGCATAATAAGTTTCACAAAGGTATTTGACCTAATTAGCTTTGTTTTTTTATCCCAAACTAAATTTTCAGTATATAGCTCTTCGTTAGTATCATAGTTTTTTATGATAACATTGTATCGAGCAATCATTAATTTTCTTTGCTGATAATCAATTCCATAATTTGCTGAGATATATGATATTTCTTTTCCAGTATTATCATAATATATAATCTCAAAACCATCAGGAAATTCATTATACTCATCTTTGCCTAAAAATCGTTTCATCAAAGGACTAGATAGCTTTACCTGAACAAATCCTGAATCTGATCTTTCATAAATAATATCATATGTGGTTATTGCGGCAAGGGTATCTTCTTCAAGTGCTAATTCGTTTATTCGGGAAATGGAATTTTCACAAGAAAAAAGCATCATTCCGGCAATTGCCAAAATGATGCTTTTTATGATATATGAAAACATATGATTTCTTTTATGAACTATTTAGCAGCTCGAACAGTTGTAACTTCGTTAATCCAGCATTCAACAGTGTAACTATCGCCTTCGTTCAGATTGTGAAAGAACAATAACTCCGTAGCTGGAAAATACTTTTGATATGAGTTAATGCTTTTGTTCATCGATTCGGCTAAATCAGATTCAATGGCTTTTGCTTGTTTATATTTGTCAACAGCGGCCCAATATGCAACCTTACGTGTTAAGTCATCATTGCCACAATCTTTTGCACTTAAAGCATATAAATCACCAATTATTGAGTAAGGCTTTCCGGCATTGGGGTTAAGCTTAGCAGCTTTAAGAGCAATAGTTCTTGATTTTTCATATAATTTTAGTGCCCTAAAATCTTCAGCAAGGAATATAAGAGCTTTATAGGCTTTACTCTCATTCTCCATTTTACTTGCTTCTTCAAGATAGGGTATAGCTTCATTATATTTTCCATCTTTCAGTAAAATTTTCCCAATTAAATATGCCGACTCGGGTGATGGTTCAAGTTTGTAAAGACCTACCGTTGCATCAAAATAAAGCTGTGAATCGATGCAATCTTTTTTATCTAGAAGGTTTGTAATTTTTTTCAATAAGTCAACATTCTTAGAATCTGCATTGTATTTCTTTTTGTAGATTCTAACCAAATCGTTACAATTTGCAAATGGTTGAAATGTATTTTCAATGTTTCCCTTTATGTTGAGGTAATCTTCTTCGTCTTCAGATATTCCGGCTTTTTGATACTTAAGAATATTTGCATCAACATAATCACTAATCATGTCATATGCATCAACAACTTCTGTGGTATCGGTATCTCCTTTTTGAGCCATCTTGGTAACTGATCTGAAATAATAAATGTAAACAGGACCTCCGGCATCTTCTTTGTCAAGCTTAATGGATTCACCAAGTATTTCATACGCCTTTAAGTAATTTTTTGAAGGATCGAGTTGATAATAATCAACACCTTTTCTTCCTAAAATTTGACCAACTTGTGAGTCTCCTGTTTTATAATGTAACGGAAAATAATGAATCCGCATATCGTATAGCATCATAAGAGTGTCAATAAGGCCTTCTTTTATTGATGCTTTTTTTGCTTTTTTAATGCGGTATTCAATCATGTTTACACCATCAACATAAAGATTTTCTGTAGCTGTAGGACAATCGTTTAGAACTTTTCTCCAATATTTTATAGCGTCGTTTATGGCTAGTCCTTTTTTCCCAGCCTGCTTCCATTGCTTATATGAACCTCTGTATAATGAAAGGTTTTTAACACATTCGATGCTATCGTTTCCATATTTTGGAAGATCATCTTTCGGTTCAAACGAAATGGCTTGTCCGGAAACAAGTATTGAAAGTCCGGTAAATAGTGCTAGTGTTAATATTACAGATTTTAATTTCATAGTAATATAATTATTGATTATTATCGATATTTACGTTTTTGGAACCAGTTTTCCTGTATTGAGATGCCCAGAGATAAATTAAAAAAGTTCTCTTGTATTAAATTGTTGTCCATTGTTCCTCTTCTACCAATTTCCATGCCTAAATCAATTCCTGTTTTCGAATTCTTTAAAGGAAAACCAAATCCAAAACTTATGCCAAACTCATTTATGGGTTTTCCATAAAATTTTAGATACGACTGATTATATCTTGCCCCAGCTCTGTATGTGATACGTCTAAACAATGAGGAAATGTTTGTGTGTTTTGGTGTAAATTTTCCCCCAAGGGCAACTCTCCATGAATTGGACAGAGAGTCTTTAATACCAAATGTAGTAAATTCATCCCATTTTTGATATTCAAAATCAGCACCAATAAGCCAATTATCACCATTTCTAATGGTAAGGCCAATACCAAATTTTTCAGGATAAGTAATTGTGCCTTTTTCTTCCGGTCTGTACTCTATTGTATCTTTTACATATTCAATTTCGTTATTGTATCCACCGGATACGGTTTTAGATAGGTAGCTTATGTTTGAGTTGAGGTTAATTTTATTTGCATAGATTAACCCAATTGTTGCCTGGGTTCGATCATTTATATCGAAGTCATATTGAATTCCGTAATCAAATATGAAATCACCAACATTTATTGATTCTTCAACTTTTGTTCCGAATATAAAAACTGAGTCGGGATAATAAATCATGCTTGATCGTGAAGTCTGGCCAAATAAATAAGTAATATCTACCCCAGCTCTGAATTTTTTTGTGATATTAAAACCGTTACCCCATAAAACTCTGTTTAAACCTCCGTCACCCGTAAATGAATGAACCACATCACTAAAATCTTCAACTTCTACCTTAACTTCAACATTATAACCAATCTTGCTATAAGGCATAACCCCAATTCCTGACCTCCACCATCTGGTAATTGGGAAACCGGCAAAAATGTAACTTAATGTAGCATCGTAACCATTTTCAGAAAGCGTTGTAGTTTTTAAGTTAGTGAGGTTAACACTAACCCCAACCTCAAACAAAAATGATGCTGAATCCAATGACCCATATGAAGCAGGGTTTGAGGGATTAAAAGCAGTTGGATTATGAATGGCTATTCCAAGGCCACCCATCGACTTTGAGATTGTGTTTTGATTTGCGCTGTAAAGCTTACCCAGACCATATCGTGAATATGGAGAATTTATGCCGGTTTGAGCCTGAATAATAGTACTCGCGGCAATAATAAACAGCAAAATAATTAATTTAATCTTTTTCATTAAAATCAAGGATGTTTTTTAATCCCCGTACCACAATATTAGGGGTTGCAAAGATGTTACTTTTTACCAATTTTTCAAAATATTTATAATCACCTCCACTAATCACCGTTATTAAAGGATTGTACCTCATTTTATATTGATTAATAGTGTGTTCAACTTCCAGTTGTAAACCGTTAATAACACCTGAAATTATCGATTTTGATGTTGAGTTTCCAACAAGTTCAATTTCAGGACTACATTCCTGCAAACTTACTAACGGTAAACCATGTGTAAAATTATTTAATGATTTGAATCTCATTTCTAATCCCGGACTAATTCCGCCACCTAAATATTCCCCTTGACTTAAAATGAGATCGTATGTAACACAGGTTCCTATATCAATAACAAGTACATTTTTTCCTGGATATAGTGTAACAGCAGCCGAAGCAATTGCAATTCTATCTTTTCCAAGAGTTCTTGGTGTGGAATAACTATTCGTAAAAGGAACAATTGTACCATGAGTTAGCTCAATTGTTGTCCCCTGCTTTTTCAGAATATCAAAAATGTGCTCGTCATGTTTTGCGACACTTGAAACGATTGATGAAGTGATTTTTGGAAATTTTAAAACTATTGATTTAAGATAAGATATATCTAATCTGTCAACAATTTGAAAATCGATAATATCATCATTTTCAAAAACGGCAAGCTTAGAAAATGAGTTACCTATGTCAACAACTAATTTCAAATTTCAGTTTTAGAAACAACAAAAATATAACTAAGGAATAAGAGTGTTGTAAATTTTTATGATTTTTTTTGATAAATAGAAAAAATGTGTACTTTTGCGCGACCAAAATTGATGGTGCCATAGCTCAGTAGGTAGAGCAATGGACTGAAAATCCATGTGTCCCTGGTTCGATCCCGGGTGGCACCACCCAATTTCAAAGCTCTAACTTAATTGTTGGAGCTTTTTTTTTCATAATTTGCCGCCATGTTGTAGTTCAATTAGGGATCACCCTCAATTATTAGTTATAGTATCATTAACAATAATCGAGCTCGTGTCACCAGGTGACATGCCAATAGTTAAACTTGCTCCTGAGTTCAAAGTAAGGTCGTTTATAGTAACATTCTTATTTCCGCTTAAAGTAGGTTGATTCCCTCCATTCGATATAATAACATTATTTAATAAATTTGGAATAAATACGAGTGACCAATTGTCTTTATCCATAAAATCGGTTGATTCTGAGCCATCCCAGATATTGTTAACAGGGGAGTAGCCTTCCCAAGTTAGCCATGGATAGCCGATATTATTGCTTCCATCAATAGACCAGATATCATCAGTCCCGTTTGTTGTTTCTCCTACAAGATCCCAAGTTGCATCAGCAAATGTCGATTCGTTTTTCATTTCGGCAGTTGTTTTTCCTGTGCCTCCAAAACTAGATGCTTGTCCTGATGTTTCTGAATCCCACAAGCAATTGTTTGTTGTCCCATTAAAAACATAACCAACTAGTCCCCCATTACTTGACCCCCCACTTACACTACCACTGCTAAAACAATTGTTAATTTGACTGCCCGTCCAGTTTGCACCAACTAATCCACCACTTCGGGTTACTGTTCCGGTAACACTTACCGTACTATAAGAGTTGTTAATCGTGCGTCCTGTTAAATATCCCACAAGTCCTACAACATGAATGCCACCTGTCAGACTCCCTTTTGAATAACAGTAATTAATAGTACTTCCATAACTATTGCCAATAAGTGCCCCTGTATTCATATCACCCGTAATATTTGCATTTATCAGGCCAACATTTTGAATAGTTGCGCCGTTTATACTACCAAAAAGACCAATCGCAAAATCAGACCCTCTGTTAATAAATACACCTGAAATAGTCTTTCCATCACCATCGTAATTACCAGTAAATGCTACTGAAGGAATCCCAATGGGAGATAAACCACTACCGCTATTCCAGCTACTGGTTGAAGATGCATCAATATTGGCCGTTTGCTTAATATATGAAGCCCAATAATTACTGGCTTTGGAAAGCGTCTGTAAGTCTGTTAAATTTTCAATAAGATATGGGTCTGTTTGGGTTCCAGCTCCATTTAAGCCTATAAATTTTAAAGTGTCAGAAAAGATATCGGAATTTGAATAGGCAAAGCGTGATCCTGTTTCATCAATTATCACATCTTTTAAACCGTTTATCTTAACCTGAACATTTTTGTTCATAACGTTACCCAAATCACTTTTAAGTACACCTACTAACGTGAATGTTAAAGAACCTCCTTTGGGAATACTCTTCCAAACTGAACCTGCAGTTCCAGCAATGGCTCTGGATGAGTAAAGAGATAATGAGTAGCTGGTAGCATCAGAAACATCAATGCTCATGCTTTGAAAAAAATCATTAAAACAATAATTATCAGAAATAGCAGGGCCATTTTGAAAAACCAACTCTTCAATTTTAGTAGGTTCTCCGTCTCCGGTAACATCGCTAACGGTAAATTCCAATAAAGTTTGTGTGCTGGATTCGTCTGCTAAAGTTAAAGTGTCAACAGTTGGAGTACCGGTATTACTTGTCAATGTTGAGGTTAAATCCGTACTCTTTGAGCTTCGAAGTTCCAGATCATCCGTAGACGACACTGTTACCTGATTAGTATTTTGAACATAAACGATATTTACTGTACTGGTTTTTAAATCCAGAGCAATTTTACTATCAGCATGTGTAACATCAACTGTAACTGGATTACCATCTGTTTCTATGGTAGCAATATCTATTGGTGTGCTCCATGAACCACTCATATTATTTATATAATAGACTTTACCGTATGCACCGGGAGTATTATAAGCTATATGGGCTTTTTGGTTTTCATCAATAACAACATCCGGGAAAATCCCTCCAGTACCGGTAGTTAAAACAGGTGAACTCCATGACCCTGTTGTATCGTTTAAATAATATATCCCACTTGAAGTATTAAAAGCAACATGCATATTTCCGTTTACATCGCATGAAATAGAGGGATGATAGGCTGCAATCGAAAGTTGATCAATTGCAACTGCAGTACTCCAACTACCTGAACTGTATTTTTTATAATAAACATTGTCACCACGATAACCTACAAAATGAAGATCGTCGTTTTGATCAATGGTGGTTGAGTAGTATTGCACAGCATTATCCAGAACTGTATCGGCAAGGGCTAAATTCTGATAGTATATACGAGAAGCTGAAGGAGCTAATTCATCTTCCTGAGCAAAAACGTGGGCGCTTTGATCGCTTGCTACTTCGATGGAGCTTTCATGGAAATGACCCCATGACATTTGAGTGGTTACAGGCCAATAGTAACTCGTTAAATTTTTATTAGATACATATCTGACAGTATTCCCTGACCCACCATTAAAATGGCGATAAGATATATAACCAAAACCATATTTGTCGGCTACAATTACCGGTACAAAATTTACATCATCCGTGGTTCCTGCTACGCGCCTGGATAACCATTGGCCGGATTGGTTGGTGCTATATCTAAGAATCTCACTATAAACATCATCACTAACCCAGGCAACGTGTAGATGTCCTAAGGGGTCAGAAAAAATCGATGGTCGGGCTGAGGTTGTTTCTGTACCTACAACTGTGGTTTCAAAAGTTTGTGATTGACTATGAGGGATATAGAAAATCATTGTTAAGAAGGATAGTATGCTTATTGTAAAAAGTCTCATTATCGTAGATTATCTATGATGATCAGAAGTTATTTTTAGACAGAAATGTAAAAAATTTACTTTGCTCTCATTTACATTGGATTTAAAGAGAAATACTTTAATTCCATTAAATACACCTAAAGTACCAATAATGGCGATAAATATAAGAAAAATTGTTGAAATTCAAAGAGTTTCCTTACAATACCAACATTGGTTGTTCATCTAAAATAGATACTTTTGTTTTGATATTTTTATAATCATGCTCCTCAAAACAAAAGGAATAGTAATTAAACAAACTAAATTCTCCGAATCGGGGGTTGTTGTTAAAATTTTTACAGAGGATCATGGTATCCAATCCTTTTTTGTAAGGGGATTACACAGCAGGAAAACGAAAAGTAAAGCAGCTTTGTTTCAACCATTAACAATGCTTGATCTTGTTATTAATTTTTCGGAGAAAAAAACACTCCATCATATCAGGGAAGTTGAATTGTGGTATTCATATCTTTCAATTACCAGTAACATGATTAAGCGTACACTCTTGTTTTTTATTGATGAATTGTTGCATAAATGTCTAAAAGAAGAAACAGCAAACAAAGACTTGTTCAATTGGATACATAATGCCCTTGTTTGGCTCGATTTGGCAGAGGATGGTTTTGTGAATTTCCACCTTGTATTTATGATGCAGCTATCGATGTTTATGGGGTTTTATCCAAAAAAGGAAATTGGAAACAGTTATCAGATTTTCGATTTACAAGAGGGTAAATTTGTAAGTAACCTGCCAATTCATCCTTATCACGTTTCGGGTGAAATTGCAATTATTCTAAGCCAGTTAAAGGAGTCCAATTTTGAAGATTTAATTAATCTGAAACTTAATAACGCAATTCGGAAATCAGTACTTAATACACTAATTGTATATTATGATTTGCATATTCCATCCATGGGAAAATTTAAATCGTTGGATGTATTGTCGGTGGTGCTTGAATAATAGTGCAACCTCATTGTAGTTTTATGGTCTTATAGTTTATAACCTAAAAAAATGAACAAAATATTTATCTTAGTAATTGGTCTTTTAATGTGTAATTCTGTATTAGGGCAGGAGAAGAAATTATCAGGTAAAGTATTTAATGACATAACTCATCAAAGTATTGCGGGAGTTTTTGTTTTTCCATCATTCAATAATGATACAATTCAAAGTGATAGCCGCGGAAGATTTTTTATCCATATGCCAAAATCATATTATGATACTTTGGTTTTTAAGCATCCTGATTTTTATCCCTATGTAAAAAGAATTAAAAGAGAAAGTAGGTTGAAATTTAATTTTATTCCTTTACTGCCGATTACATTAGAACTAGACACTGTTTGTTATCTAGCTTATAAAGGAAATAGAGTTCTTAATGGAGAGATTAAAGATAGTTACAAGGATGAACTACTTCCAAATGCAATAATAAGCCTCTGCAACATCGGCAAAATTGCCCTTACCGATAATTCAGGAATATTCTCGGTTGTTATTCCTGAAGAAGTTGAAAGGGTAATAATATCACATCCTGAATTTAAACCCGATACAGTTATAGTAAAAAGGGGTAATCAAAAAATAAGGAACCTTGAAGTAGGCCTTAATAGGATAAAGCTTAGACATGAAGATACACTTTGGATTTCAAACAGAAATATAACAGAAATAGCAATTAGTGAATTAGTGTTTGGATCCTTTGGGGTGGGTTATCAGCGATTTTTGAAAACTAACCATACAATAGGAATACATACATCATATTATTTCAATGGAAATTTACCTGGGTTCAATTTCCCCGACTCAGAGTTTAGGGGTATAAAAGTAGCGCCCTATTATCGATATTATGAAAAACGTAATGAAAGAAAAAGCAGTTTTATAGAAGTTAAGTTTATTACTGGATATTTTGACTTTTATAAGCTTTATTATGCCTGGAAAGTTGATAACAGGGATGGTGATTATGCTTCTGTACAATTCTCTAGTTATGGTTTCGGGGCAGGATTTGGATGGTCAACTTTATTACCAAGGAGTAAGCACGTAATTTTAACTATTTCAGCCGGATTTCAGATATTTCCTACACATGTACCACGTACTATTGAACATCCAGGATATGGTACGCTATATGTAAAAGACTTAGCTTGGTATATCGTTGGACCAGGAAGCGGAGTGGAATTTAAAATTTCTATTGGAGGAATATTTTAGGTTTATTTACAACCAAAGTAATGTATAGATTTTCTAATGCATATTCCGGGTTTAACCATCTTGTTCTCTATTTCAAAACGAATTCCATATCAAATACAGTGGTAAATTCTTTCTTAAGAATTTGATGTACCTCATCAATATCAATCTTTCTGCCAAGCTCTTTTTCCAGAGACGTTACTGATTTTCCCTGAATTCCACATGGCACAATATATCCAAAATAATCCAAATTTGTATTGATGTTAAACGCAAATCCATGCATGCTAACCCAATGACTTGTACGAACTCCAATGGCACTTATTTTTCTGGCGTTAACCGGGCTTTCGGCATCAAGCCAAACTCCTGTTGCTCCTGTCGATCGTGTTGCAATAATATCGTAATGTTCGAGAGTTTGAATTATTACTTCCTCTAAGCCATGTATATAGTTCTTAATAGAAACTCCAAAATTATCCAGATCAAGAATGGGATAACCTACAATTTGTCCCGGGCCATGATAAGTAATATCACCACCACGATTTATTTTGTAAAGTGCCGCACCTTTGCTTTTTAAAAAATCTTCACTTATAAGCAAGTTTTCTAATTTGCCACTTTTACCTATGGTATAAACATGTGGATGCTCGCAAAAGATAAGGTAATTATAAGATTCCTCTTGTACCTCTGCCTTTCGGTTCCTCTCCTTAATGGATACAATTTTATCAAACAAAGTTTCCTGATAATCCCAAGCCTCTTTATAATCAATTAGTCCGATATTTTTATATTCTACTTTTTTATTCATTATTATTTATTCAAATACCAACGTGCTTCTCAGCTCTATATGATGACCTTACCAATGGACTACTTTCCACAAATTTAAATCCCAATTCTAAACCAACTTTTTTGTAAACTTCAAACTGTTTAGGACTTACATATTCTTTAACCATCAAATGCTTTTTTGTGGGTTGTAAATATTGACCAATGGTAACAACCTGAACATCAGCATTACGCATATCTTTCAGAGTTTCAATGACCTCCTCCTGCGTTTCACCTAATCCAACCATAATTCCTGATTTTGTAACTACACCTGTTCCGGCAATTATTTTAAGGGTGCGCAAACTAATGTCATATTTAGCTCTGCTTCTTGCCCATGGAGTTATTCTTCTTACTGTTTCCAGATTGTGAGAAACAACTTCCTGACCAGCGGCACATACTTGTTTAATAAGTTCCTCTCTACCATCAAAATCGGGAATTAGAGTTTCTATTGTTGTTTGTGGACTTTCCTTTTTTATTTCCTGTACTGTATTAATCCATATATGTGTTCCCAAATCATCAAGATCATCACGGTCAACCGAAGTTAATACGCAATGTTTTAGTTTCATAAGTACTACTGAGTTTGCAACCCGCTTGGGTTCTTGGGTATCAGCGGGTAATGGTCTCCCTGTTTTTACATTGCAAAATCCACACGATCGCGTACAAATGTCACCAAGTATCATTAATGTTGCAGTCCCTCTTCCCCAGCATTCATCCATATTTGGGCAATGACCGCTTGTGCATATGGTATGGAGTTTATTATCTTCAACAATTTCCCTTACTAATCTATATTCTTTTCCCGATGGAATATTGCTTTTTAGCCATTTGGGTTTTCTTAATATCTTTTCCAATTTTATACTTATTTAATTATCCAAATTCCACCACAAAAACGTAAAAATTTCTTTGCATATTAAAATTTAACCTTTCTGTTTCATCGGCAAAATTATACAAAATACACCAACAACTCACTAAATTTGGGCTCTTTCATAGAAGTATGTTGGTTAGTAATTTAGAATCGTTTTAAAGTTGAAAATAGTTAATTTTGAGGGTTGAAATTAGAAGCTAAGGAATTATAAATTCCAAAATCAAACCAAATTAATTAATAACCATCATGAAACAATTTTTTATTATTTCTATTAAAGCTGTTATAGTGCTTGTGTTGGTAGCTGTAACTCCGCAGTTGAATGCACAGAAAGTAGCTTTGGAAAATAACTGGGGAAAACAAGGGGCAACTCTACTGGAGCAAAATTCTCAGGGTGTAACTCTAAATTTTAGTGTTCAGGATTACTTGCTTTCAGAAACTTCAGTTGAACGAGAGGCGATGAATACCATTACAACCAACGGGGTATTGCTACAAAACTCCGAAGGTGCACCAAATGTGCCTGGGTTTAGTAAGTATATAGCTATTCCACAAGGCGCTGTTGCTAAAGCAAGGGTTATTCGTAAACAAACTCAAACCGCAAATGATATATCTATTGCGCCTGCACCACGTATTCCTCTGGATACAGAAAAAGGACCATTATCGTATAAAAAGGATCAGGGTATTTATACAAAAGACAGTTTCTATCCCGAGAATATTATTCAGGTTTCGAAACCTATGAAAATTAGAGGTGTTGATGTTGTATTAATTGGAGTAAGCCCATTTCAGTATAATCCTGTGACTAAAGAATTACTAGTACATCAGGATATTGAAATTGAAATTACCTTTGAAGGAGGAAATGGACAATTTGGTGATAACAGACTTAGAAGCCGTTGGTGGGATCCAATTGTACGTGATGCAGTAATAAATGAAGCATCAATCCCAACAAAAAAAGTTAGCAGTTCTAGCCGTACTCAAACAGGATGCGAATATATAATTATTGTACCCGATGATCCTTCTTATCTTTCATGGGCCGACTCAATTCGTGTTTTTAGGCTTAAACAAGGTATTACAACACAAATATTTACAACAACAGAAATAGGTGGTAATACCACAACTGCAATTGAAAACTTTATTAATAATGCCTACAATACCTGGGATATACCACCTGCAGCTGCACTCTTAATGGCCGATTATGGTACTGCTGGTAATACAATTACATCACCGATTTGGGATAATTATTGTATTTCTGACAACTTCTATGCTGATGTTGATGGTGATATGATGCCCGATGTTGTGATGGCTCGTATGACAGCTCAAAACAATACACATCTGGAAACAATGGTCACGAAATTCCTTAACTATGAAAGGAATCCTCCAACAAATCCCGGTTTCTATGATAACCCTATAACAGCCATGGGATGGCAAACTGAGCGATGGTTTCAAATTTGCTCGGAGGTAATTGCCGGCTTCTTCGAAAATTCGTTGGGTAAATCACCTGTACGTGAAAATGCTATTTACAGCGGAAACCCTGGTGGTGGCATATGGTCAACTGCTACAAATACACAAACAGTTCTTGATTATTTTGGTGAAAACGGTTTGGGTTATATTCCTAGTTCACCCAACTACCTTACCGATTGGGGTGGTAATGCTACTCGAATAAATAATGATATTAATAGTGGAGCTTTTGTTCTTCAGCATCGCGATCATGGTAGTGAAACTGGTTGGGGTGAGCCATCGTATAATACTGGCAGTATTGATGGATTAACAAATTCAGATTTGGTATATGTTTTTTCATGTAACTGCCTTACCGGAAAATTTAATATTACTGGCGAATGCTTTGCTGAAAAATTTCATAGATATAAATATAATGGAAATAATTCGGGAGCTCTTGGTATAATGGCTGCTACTGAAGTTTCATATTCATTTGTAAATGATACTTACACATGGGGAATTTATGATAATATGTGGACCGATTTTATGCCTGATTATGGTACAACTCCTGAAAGTAGAGGAGCACTTCCTGCATTTGGTGTTGCAGCTGGAAAATACTTTTTACAACAATCATCATGGCCATATAACACAAGTAATAAGGAAGTTACCTATTATTTGTTCCATCACCATGGTGATGCATTTTCGGTTCTCTACACAGAAGTTCCTCAGAATATTACAGCAATTCATGATGATATAATACTTAGTGGATTAGATTTCTTTACAATACAAGCAAATAGCGGATCAACAATATGCTTAACTGTTGGTGAAGATATAATTGCTTTGGCAGAGGGAACCGGATCACCTGTTGATATACCAATAGCCCCACAGGAACCAGGCGTTATAGTAGATATTGTAATTACCTTGCAAGATCACTACCGTTATGAAACTCAGGTTAGTGTTATTCCTCCCGATGGTCCATATTGCATGTATGCAGATGATGTAATGAATGATACACTTGGGAATGGTAATAATAAAGCAGAATTTGATGAAGAAATTCTTTATTCGCTCACAATGAAAAATTTGGGGAGCGAAGACGCCATAGGTGTTGATGTTACTTTATCATCCGATGAATGGGTAACTTTTATTGATGATGTGGAAAATTATGGTACAATACTGATGAATGGTATGGTGACTCGTGATTTTGGATTTAAATTGCATATTAGTGATGGAATCCCTGATCAGCATCAGCTAGACTTTAATGTATTAGCTTGTGATGAACATGATTCTACCTGGACAAGTACTTTTTCTACAATAGTAAATGCTCCAACAATAACACCTGGAATATTAACCATTGACGATTCTCAATCCGGCGATAATAATGGCCGACTTGATCCGGGCGAAACTGTAGACATGAAATTTAAGGTTACGAATACCGGACATTGTATTATTAAGGATGTGGCATGCAACCTCACACCTTATAATCCTTATATTACAGTAAACTCGGGAACTCAAGTTATTTCAACTCTTGGATTTTTTGGCGCTTATTATGCTATATTTAATGTAACCGTTGCTGATGATGCACCTAATGCCATAATTGCAGAGATGTTATTTAATGCATCAGCTGCAGGTTATTCCGTTGATCAGACTTATTATCCAAAAATTGGCATGTTCCTCGAAGACTGGGAAACAGGCGATTTTAGTAAATACAACTGGCAATCGGCCGGAAACGAGCCATGGGAAATTACTAGTTGGTACCCATATGAGGGTGATTTCCATGCACGTTCGGGGGTAATTGGTGATAACAAAACATCAGTATTTAAAATCACTTATAATGTAATGGCAAGTGATAGTATTAAATTTTGGAAAAAAATTTCCAGTGAGCCTGATTTTGATAAACTTATATTCTATATTGATAATACAGAAATAGCTAGCTGGTCAGGGGCAGAGAGCTGGACACATGAGTCATTCCCGGTTTCTTCCGGAAATCATACTTTCAAATGGGTTTATTCGAAAGATTACGGTGGCGTTGCCGGTTTAGACTGTGCATGGATAGATTATATTGAGCTTCCAACAATGCTGGTTACAACATTATTCGCCGGGCCGGATGATCAAACTTGTGAAGAAAGTGAGTTTCAATGTATGGGATCTGCCACAAATTACACAAATATACTTTGGTTAACATCCGGTGATGGAATCTTTGATTTTGAAACAATTCTTCAGCCAAAGTATACAGCAGGGCCTCAGGATATTATCAATGGCGATGTTACACTCACACTTACAATTATTGATGCTGCTGGAGACGACTATGAAGATAGTATGAATTTAACACTTATTGGTGGACCAGATGCTCCAGAAATGCCGTTGGGTCCAGATTATGTTGATGTTTACCAGGTTTTTGAAACAGAGTATGCTGTAAATAAAGTAAGTTCTGCTACGAGCTATACCTGGATGATTGATCCCATTGATGCTGGTGCCATAATAAGTATTGATACTTCAGCCATTGTTCAGTGGAATACATCATATATGGGCGAAGCTTTGTTATCAGTTTATGCAGCTAATCAATGTAGTGATGGTGATGCATCAGAAGTATTGACAATTATAGTTGATAATACTGTAGGGATTGGAAAAAATATTGGAGAGCCAATACAAATAAATGTACTGCCCAACCCTAATGATGGGATGTTTAAACTTGAGATTAGCTCAGATAATGATGATCCGGTTTCGATTTCAATGGTAAATTATCTAGGATCTCAAATATTTAGAAAAGAGAGGGTTGTTGCTAATAACGGCTGGGTTTATCAATTTGAGAATAAAGAACTACCAGTGGGCGTTTATATTATTTCAATTGAGCAAGGCGATTCAAGATATAGTCGCAAAGTACTGATCGGTAGATAGTAAAAAAATAAATAACTTAAAGCCCGGAGATGTTAATAGCAGTTTCGGGCTTTTTTTATTGCCAATAGTTTTCAATAATAATTAATCAGGATATTCAAACCAACCAAATTAATTATTTTTGTGTCCTACATAAACAAAATATACTGAAATGCAGAAACTTACTATTATAGTTATCCTAATATCACTTTATTCAATATCAATATGTTCAGGCCAAAATTCTAATGATTCGGATTATGTTTCAGGAGAGGTACTTGTGCAATTGAATAACAAATCGGATTTGCCAATAATTCTGAACAATTATAGTCTCAATCAAAAGGAAGTTATCTCCCAAAGGTTCAATATTTATTTACTTACATTTGATAATACAAGAAATTCGAATTCCGCAATTATCAACATGTTGGCAGCAGATAGATCTATCGCAAATGTTCAAAATAATCACATTATTAGTTTAAGAGGTAGTGATGAAACCATGCCAAACGATTCACTATTTGATATGCAATGGTCGTTACACAACACCGGACAAAATAATGGAGTTGTTGGGGCTGATATTGATGCTCCTCTAGCCTGGGATTTTACTGTTGGTGGAACTACCGCCTTGGGCGATACAATAGTAGTTGCTATTATTGATGGTGGTACTGATTTGAATCATGAAGACCTTAATTTTTGGAAAAACCATGCAGAGATTCCAAATAATAATATTGATGATGATAATAATGGCTATATAGATGATTATGATGGATGGAATGCATATAACAACAGTGGTACAATTCCTGCAAATGTTCATGGTGTTCATGTATGTGGGATTGCAGGGGCTATTGGCAATAATGAAATTGGGATAGCTGGCGTGAATTGGAATGTAAAAACTCTGCCCATTGCTGGCGAATCAAATTACGAATCGATAGTTGTTAAGGCTTTATCGTATATTTATGTAGTTCGTGAGCGTTATGATCAAACCAATGGTGCCGAAGGGGCCTTTGTTGTTGCTCAAAATAATTCGTTTGGTGTTGATAATGGACAACCTGCGAATTACTCAATTTGGGAAGCTATGTATGATTCTTTGGGACAATTGGGGATACTAAGTATGGGAGCCACAGCCAATAGAGCCTGGGATATTGACGAAGTTGGTGATGTTCCAACAGCATTTACAACCGATTATATGATTTCTGTTACCAATACAACTAATCAGGATAAGCTTTTTCCATCTGCGGGATGGGGGAAAACTACTATTGATCTTGGAGCCCCGGGGACTTCTATTCTATCGTTGGGTTTAAACAATACATATCGAACAAGTTCCGGAACATCAATGGCTACTCCACATGTTACAGGAGCTGCCGCTTTGCTTATGGCTGTTGCTGATTCATCATTCATTATAAAATATAAGAATAACCCCGCTGTGGGAGCCCTTTTTATTAAAGATTATTTACTTGAGGGAGTTGAAAAAATACCTGATCTCGAAGGAAAAACAGTATCGGAAGGACGGCTTAATATATTTAATTCCATCCAGATATTAAATAATCAACAAGCCTTTAGCGCAAATAGAGACTCAATTTATAACGAAATGTCAATACTTCACAATGTGGATGATACATTGATTATTAAAAATACAAGTTTTGATACACTTCAATATGAACTAACAATTCCAAATCAGCCAAATTGGATAAGTCTTTCGCAATATCAGGGTCAATTGTTGGCACGTGAGTCGGATACAATTTTTCTAACTTTTGACACATATAACATTGATACTGGTAGTTATTATTGTATTATTCAAATTGATGGAGATAATATTGATCTAAAAGAAATACCTGTTGAATTATTTGTATATGATTATACTGGCATTGATGATATTCTTCAAACCTCATCTGTAAAGGTATTTCCAAATCCTACTAGATCCTCTGTTGAGTTTAAACTAAATACTGCTATTCAGGGTGATATCAAAATTGAAATTTATGACCAGGATGGTAAAATAGTTTTTGTAGATAATCGGTCAGATTATTCAGGTGATTTCAATTTGAAATGGAATAGTAATTCAAATAATCGCGGATTATATTTTTATCGGATCCTGTTTAATAATAATCAAGTATCTTCCGGCAAGATAGTTAAGCTATAGAAACATCGATAAATGAAAATAGAACGGTATTGTATCAGTACCGTACCTTTCTTTTAAGTAAAGTTTTTTCATAGAATCCAATTGTGCAATATAGCAATTTGTCTTTAATAAACAACACATTATACATGAGTTTAGAGAAAAACACTGGTTATTTTTAATCAGTAAAAATACCACTATAGTTTAAAAATAATTGCTGTGAATTAAATAACAGGTTAACTAAGATTACTACATTTGCTGAATATTAATATCAAAAAAAATGGATAAGCTATTTAGAAAAGATGCATTTAACTATCATGCCTTAGGACGTCCCGGCAAAATTGAAGTAGTCCCCACAAAACCTTATCAAACGCAACGTGATCTATCACTTGCATATACTCCAGGGGTGGCCGACCCTTGTCTTGCAATATATGAAAACAAGGATGACGTATATAAATATACAGCCAAAGGAAACCTAGTGGCAGTTATCTCAAACGGCACTGCTGTGCTGGGCTTGGGGGATATTGGCCCAGAAGCCGGTAAACCTGTAATGGAGGGCAAGGGCCTTCTTTTTAAAATATTTGCCGATATTGATGTTTTTGATATTGAAGTTGACGAAAAAGATATCGAAAAGTTTATAGCAGTTGTAAAGGCAATTGCTCCAACGTTTGGCGGTATCAATCTTGAAGATATTAAAGCTCCGGAATGCTTTGAAATTGAAAGACGGCTTAAGGAAGAGCTTGATATCCCGATAATGCATGATGATCAGCATGGAACTGCAATAATAACATCTGCTGGTCTCCTGAATGCACTTGAAATTGTTGGAAAAAAAATAGAAGATATTAAAATAGTTGTTAACGGAGCAGGTGCTGCATCTGTTTCCTGTACCAGGCTCTACATAGCTTTGGGGGCCAAACCCGAAAACATTGTAATGCTCGATAGTAAGGGAGTATTACATGTTGACCGAACAGATCTTAATGAAACCAAAAAACAATTCCTTACCAATAGACCTGTTCACACATTAACAGAAGCAGTGGTTGGTTGTGATATGTTTCTGGGACTTTCGATTGGTGGGGTAATGAAAAAAGAAATGTTGCTCTCTATGGCAGATAACCCAATTGTTTTTGCTTTGGCCAACCCAACACCTGAAATATCATACGATGAAGCTATGTCAACCCGCAGCGACCTTGTGATGGCTACAGGACGTTCCGATTTCCCAAATCAGATAAATAATGTTCTTGGATTTCCTTTTATTTTTCGGGGAGCGCTTGATGTACGTGCCACAGAAATAAATGAAGAAATGAAACTAGCCGCCTCTATGGCCTTGGCCCAGTTGGCAAAAGAACCTATACCCGAAGAAGTTAACATAGCATTTAAAATACAGAACCTTACCTTTGGAAGAGAATATATCATTCCAAAACCAACCGACCCACGATTAATTGAAAGAGTAGCCCCTGCTGTTGCAATGGCAGCAATGAAAACCGGAGTTGCTAAAAAACCTATTGAAAACTGGGATCTTTATATTGAAGAGCTTCAAAAACGTATGGGCTTAAGCAATAAGCTCATAATGCAAATGAAGTCGGCTTGTAAACGTCAGCCAAAACGTGTTGTACTTGCCGATGCTCAGCAGTATAATATGCTAAAAGCCGCCGAAATAGCACTTAACGAAAAATTAGCTATACCAATACTTCTTGGAAATGAAGTCGTTATACGTAAAATGATAAGTGATCATGAGCTGGAATTAAATGGTGTTGAGATAATAGACAACAAAGCAGATTCGGAAAAAGCAAGAAGGAAAACATTTGCAAATATCCTGTTGGAAAAACAACAGCGAAATGGTATGACTCCTGTATCTGCTCTGGATGCTATGTTACATAGGAATTATTTTGCACCTATGTTAGTTGAAACAGGATTTGCTGATGCTGTATTATCAGGATTAACACGCAATTACCCTGACTCAATTACTCCATTCTTACAAATTATTGGCAAAAAGGATACTAACAGAATTGTATCGGGAATGTACATTATCATTACAAAACAGGGGCCATTATTCTTAGCTGATTGTACAGTTAATAAAACAGTATGCGAAAATGACCTTGTAGACATAACATTGCTCGCTGCTGAGGAGATTAGGAAATTTAAAATAGAGCCTCGAATCGCAATGTTATCCTATTCAAATTTTGGCTCAATTAAAAGTGAAAGTACAGATTGTCAGCGAAAAGCTGTTCGTATACTACATGAAAAGTATCCAGAGTTAATTGTGGATGGTGAGATGCAGGCTTCAATAGCATTAGATCAGGAGTTGATGTTAAATAATTATCCATTTTCAAAATTAATAGGCAAAAGGCCAAATACACTTATCTTCCCAAATCTGGCGGCAGCCAATATTTCTCAAAAACTGCTCCAGGAGATTGGTAGTTTAGAAGTTATTGGACCAATATTAACCGGGATGAAAAAATCAGTCCACGTACTTAGAATGGGAAGTAGCGTTAAAGAAATTGTGAATATGATTATGGTTGCAGGTATGAATGCGGAGTAATATATGAATAAAGTATAAAGGGGGTAAGGATATAAGGGTATGTGGTTCTAATAATGGCTCTATACCCCAATACACCAATATTCAACATAATCAAAAATATCCTGATTAATTAATAGTGTGTAGATGGTTTTTATTACTTTTGCAAACCATTTTTAATTAATGATTTATTGTTCAATAGTAAATCATCAATTTAATGCCCAAGTGGCGGAATTGGTAGACGCGCTGGTCTCAAAAACCAGTTCCTTCCAGGGAGTGCCGGTTCGATCCCGGCCTTGGGTACGAAAGAGTTCTTCACATCTTTGAAGAGCTTTTTCTTTTTATAGCTTTCAATGATTGATTGTTAACTCAGTAACTTATAGTTTCTATCCAAAAAAGCAAGATTTTTCATCTTTCTGAACAACATCAAAAAACTCGTTTATTTCAGACACAAATGGAATGGGTGGATAAACTTCCCATTTTAGACTTGCGCGCATCCAAAAAATTTTCCAATGGTTCTTTGCAACCACAAATGTAGTTTTTGCTACTTCTATTTCTTGTAATTTTTCAGGCTCATCCCATTGAGGCCTAATTTCAAAAACAGTAACACTTTGGCCTTTAATTCTATAACTAATATCTATTTTGTCGCGTAATTCTTTAGGTGGCCGTATACGAAAAAGGAAGTTGTTGGCCGCACTTTCAATTTCTGCTATTTGTTGTTTGGTTAAAGTCATATTGTTTTTTTTTTCAAAAGTAACAAAGAATTTTTAGTTTTAACGGATGTTGAGTTTTTATTGGCAAAGAAATAAAAATTACTTAACCAATTCAAATACAATCTCTTCCTGCTCAATCATAGAAATGATATCGTTAATTTCTTTCACCAATACTATCGACTCCTTATCTATTATTTTGGACAGAATACTATAATTACATGTCATCAATAAACGGTTTTCCCCCAACTGCTTTATTGAAAAACTAATGTGACAATATTTGTTAGTGAAATCAATATCGTCCTGATTGGAGATTAATTTAACAGGCTTGTCAAATTCAAGCATATATGAATAGCTATCTGAGCCAACAAAATCAGGATAGTAATCCAGAAACCTTGCCTCATAACAAATATCTTTGGCATATATCATTTTAAACCAATTTCCCGGTTTAATGGTAATTTGATTGTTATCTATATTTAATAGATTTTTTATTATGTATTCGGCATTAACTGTAGTTTTATAAGGATAATAAATTTGAGGGTGTAACGTAACTACCTTTTTTACTTCCACATTGCTGGCAATGCTCCAAATTGGATCATGGTATTGAGGATTGATTGTTGAATCAATGGGGTTTGAAAAATATACACATCTTGTGAGAGTTGAATATTGTCCTGAAAGGATTACTCTTGTTTGAAATTTTAAAGTATTACTATTCAAATCAACATTTACCTTACTTTGTACCTTCCGGTAATTGTCTTTCCAGTTACTTGCTGGTGTGTAGTAACTTCGGAATTCCCTATTAAAATTTCTTTTCTCCAACATACTTGGAAAATCAGTATAATGTAATAGCAATACAGGGATTTCTTCGTAATAAAAAGGTACTTCTTCAAAGTAATAATTGTTCTTATCAGATTTTGGAACAACAAAGCCCAATGTTTTGTCATTGAGAGCAATTCCAAATAGCAGATCATTATCTTTTACCGTCGCGGTATATTGAGGACTTATTTCTCCAACTCTAATGTCAACCGGATAAGCAGTAAATAAATCAACACCTAGCTTAGGAACTATATTGCCATAAATTCTTTCAATATTGTTATCCTTCAAGGTTTTACCCCATAAATCAACCCCTGCTCTTTGTTTTATCTGATCTTCATTATGATTATAATAATTTAATGCCGGATCATAAACAACACTATCAGCCATAAATTGTTGGAAATATCTCAATCGTGCAGTTCCCAAAGTATCATCGGGTGTTAGCGCGATTATTCTATCTGCCACTTTTTGGTAATGAAGATTATTTTTACTCTTGTTTCCGATTACATTATCCCAGTATTCGATTTGAAGTTCATCTTGTCGTTTACTCGACTCAAGAAAATATGGTGGAATAAATTCCTGAACATATGAATCAAAATGCGTGTATTCAAAATCGTACGACTGGGGTACAAAAACGAAATATGGCAAAGTCTTATATGGTCTGCTTCCTGATTCGTCCAGACAACCGGGTAAGTTATTTAAATTCCAATGATAACAAAATTTATTGCCTTCCAAGCTCACTTCCGGAATTACATGATTAACAAAAAGAGAATCCACTTCCAGGTCCTTATTGTGACACCATGATAGACTATATGATTTTTTAGGGTATTTGCCATGGAAAAAGATTCTGTTTGACAATAACCTAATCCAGTTATCTTTAAAAGGAATATCATAAGTATAGGATAACCGTAATGTATCGCCTATATGTAAATTTTCAATGGTATATTCGAACAGATTTATATTTCCGAAAAACCCTTCCATATCAAGAACTCTTTTAGTTGATATTTCCTTAATTATTTGAATGCTATTAACACTATTAATGTTTGCTTCAAAGTTTAGAACCTCTACATTATCGTAAGCCCAATCTATATTTCTAACAGTTGGAGCATGGTAAATATATAATTCGTCAAATTTCTTAGGTAGTTTAAATGGCTGGAATTCACTTAACCCATCTGCTGTTTTTATTACAATTGTTAAATTATTTGTTACCGTTGCAATCATTAACACAGTTTTTCTACCCGTTATATTAACCTCCATTTCCTCATTAAGGACAATAAGATCTTCGTTTTGGCACGATAAATCGAACAAACTATCCGAAACTTGAGAAAACGAATTAATACTTGTTGTGATTAAAAAAAGGATGAGGCTAATAACTTGAGTTCTAATAACCATACTAGTAGGTTTCTTTGGTTAATTAGGTCATAAAATTAAGAAATTATCTCTTATGAATTTATAATTTATGAAAATCTTTAACGTGAATTACTCCGGATTTAATCTGTAAAATAATCAAGAACTTTCTTCATCAATTCAGGGTTTGTTTCAAATCCATTCGTAAAGGATAGCATGCTATCCGCGTTTTGAATAAAGTTTTTAGGATTAGATACCTCATCTGAATTTTTAATAAATGTATTAACGTTTTCTTTGGTGACTTCCCAGTGAAATTGAAGGCCGATTACCTTATCTCCATAAGTAAATCCTTGATTTTTAGTTGCAAGCGAGCTAAATATGGGTAAGGCTTTTTTTGGAATATCATAAGTATCTCCATGCCAATGGAACGCCATAAGTTCATTTTCGAACAATGATAAAAAATCAGATTTTCCATTTTGGTTCTTCTTAATATTAAACCATCCTATTTCCTTTTGTTTGTTTGGGTAAACTTTTACACCAAGTACCTCCGCAATTAATTGTGATCCAAAACAAATTCCTAATACTTTTTTGCCTTGCTTAATTGCCTTTAAGATAAATATTTTTTCCTCCTTAAGCCAGGGGAATTCATCTTCATCATGCACGCTCATAGGTGCTCCCATAATAATTAGCAGGTCGAAATCGGCTAGGTTTGGAAGAGTGAAATCTTCATAAAAATGAGTGTACGTAACGTCCCATCCCTTATGGTTGGCAATTTCAATAATATTACCGGGATCTTCAAAATGAGCATGCTGGAAAATATGGATTTTCATTTTATTACTTATATTTATTATTCTTCGAATATAAATTTTTTATCAGATGTTTAAAAGCCAGGATTGGATGATAGAATATCATAAGTGGTCCCGAATATCTCATAATTTTTCTTATTTGTTCTCTATTAACATCATTGTAGCAATGAATGGGACATTTTTCGCATGAAGGCTTAACTGTACCATAAACACAATTATCTATACGTTTTAATGCATAACTTAGTAGATTTGTACAACCATAACACAGATTGTCCTTTTTACCTCCGTGATGTGAGCTGCAATACATTGTAATCATCACACCAACAGTCTTCTTTTCGTTTAATATTCTACCAGTAGTTTTATGCATAATTTGATTGTAAAAATATGCTAATTGCTACAATACACTGCAAAAGGGCGATGATCGATTTAGTTACAATGCATTTTTAGTAATTTTGCAAAGCTGAATTACACTTCAATTAGGCATTTACATGAAGAAAAAATTATTTGGGAAAACACTTTCTCAGCTACAAGGAATTACTACAAGTTTAGGATTACCAAAATTCACTGCCAGACAGATTGCCGATTGGTTATATAAAAAAGATATCACTTCCATTGATGAAATGAGTAATCTTTCAAAGGATGCCCGACGGAAATTAAATGAGAGTTTCGTTATTGGTTTGCAAGCCCCTTCAACTGTTCAAACGTCAAAAGATGGAACCAAGAAGTATTTGTTTAGTGTGGAAGGGCATGGATCAGTTGAATCAGCATATATACCCGAAGCAAATAGAAGTACTTTATGTGTTTCATCGCAAGTAGGATGTAAAATGAGGTGCTTGTTCTGCATGACAGGTAGGCAAGGGTTGAAATCAAATTTAACGGCCGGGGAAATTCTAAATCAGGTAAGATCCTTACCCGAATGGCATGAGCTTACCAACATTGTATACATGGGAATGGGGGAGCCATTAGATAATCTAGAGGCTGTAATGCAAAGTCTTGAATTACTAACTGCGGATTGGGGATTTGAATGGAGTAAGAGAAAAATTACTGTAAGTACAATAGGTATTGTTCCGGCCATGAAACACTTTTTGGAAAACAGTGAGTGTCATCTTGCTGTGAGTTTGCATACTCCATTTGAATCGGAGCGTAAGATGTTAATGCCAGTGAGTCATGTGCACTCAATTAGTGATATCCTTTCTGAAATAAAACTACACGACTTAGGTCGACAGCGAAGGGTTTCATTTGAATACATAGTTTTTAATGGAATTAACGATACACCAAAACATGTAAAGGAATTGGTTAGGATACTAAATGGTATTAATTGCAGAATTAACCTTATCAGATTCCATGAAATACCAAAAACACCACTAAAGGGAACTGATGAAAAACGCCTGATGGAATTTAAGGAGGCACTAAACGCCAAAGGAATTATAACAACAATAAGAGCTTCACGTGGACAGGATATAGATGCCGCTTGCGGACTACTCTCCACTAAGAATAAGGAATTAGAATAACTGCCTACATCTCTCGGACTCCCAGCTCCGTCTACTGACTTCCGACTTCCGACCCCCAGTCTCTTCTTATCACCTCTAATCTTGAATATCAACCAAGTACACCACCAGTGAAATAAAAAGATAAAGTAGAACTATAAATGGAATGGCTACTATCTGTAAAAAGATGAGCAGCAATAACGATATGCCTAAAAAGATGTATTTGGTCATATTGTTCTTAAATCCGATGCCAACAAATTTCAGCGAAAACATCGGAAATCTCGACACCATTAATATTGAGCCAACAATGACAATTGCCAACAAAAAATAGGTATTTGTTATAATCATGTAGAAAAGTTCTTTTTCCTCAAACAAAGAACTTCGAATTAATGGAAGCGAGGCTACCAATATTGCCATTGCAGGTATTGGCAAACCTCTAAAAGAAGTTGTTTGCTCTGTATCCACATTAAATTTGGCTAACCTTAATGCCCCGAAAGCAGGAATTACAAATGCCAGAAAAGGAATGATACTGAAATTCTCAGCAGTATGTCCTGGTTGTCCATGGCTTACACTTAACATATAAAACATTATAAACCCCGGAGCAACACCAAATGAAACCACATCTGCTAATGAATCCAGCTCAGCACCCATTGCTGATTTAGCATTTAATAGTCTGGCGGCAAGACCATCCAAAAAATCAAATCCTGCGGCTACAAAAATCAAATATGCTGCCAGCTCAATATTGCCATTCATTATTGCATAAATCGATAGTATTCCCGATAGAAGATTAAATAAAGTGATGATATTTGGTATGTGATTCTTCATAATTCCATTTATTTTTCAAACACTCAAATGTCCATTAATTATTGAATATTGGTATCTGGTTGGATTAGAAATAAATTTTTCATGTGCATCAATTTCAGAATATACCTAAATGAAATAACCCTTAGATAGTGCCATTCCTATCATAATCGATTTTATTACTTTATTTTTGCCACTTATTGAAATATATGAGCAAAATTGGAAATATAAAGATTGAAGATTTTAATTATAACCTTCCCGATAATCAAATAGCTAAATATCCGCTCCTCAAGCGTGACATGTCTAAATTGCTCTATCAAGCAGGTGGCGAAATTGCTGAACGTAGATTTACTGAATTACCCACATTGCTACCTACTAATTCCCTTTTAATTTTCAACAAAACAAAGGTTGTTAATGCCCGATTAATTTTTAAGAAAAGTACCGGTGCAACAATCGAGATATTTTGTTTGGAACCAATTGAGCCGGTGAACGATTTTCAGCTAGCATATCAACAAAAGTCACCTGTTGTTTGGAAGTGTCTTATCGGGAATGCTAAAAGGTGGAAATCAGGAATCCTTGAACTAGAATTTAATATCAACGAAAAGCATGTAATCCTTTGTGCCAAAAAGGTTAAGCAACTGTCCGATGGATATTTGGTTGAGTTTAGTTGGAGTAATGACAAACTTACATTCTCCGAAATTATCAGCAACAGTGGAATGGTTCCAATACCACCATATTTAAATCGCAAGGCTGAAGAAAGTGACAAAAAAAGATATCAAACTATTTATGCAGAACATGAAGGCTCGGTTGCTGCTCCAACGGCAGGACTGCATTTTACCGATGAAATAATTTCGGAACTTAAGAATAAAAATATAGAAACAGATGAACTAACCCTCCATGTGGGAGCCGGAACATTTAAACCGGTGGTTTCAAGCACTATTTCAAATCATGAAATGCACACCGAGAAAGTGGTAGTATCATTAGAAACTCTTATTCATATTAAGCAGAAGTTAGGTGATCCGATAATTCCAGTGGGAACAACAAGTATGCGAACTCTCGAAAGCCTATATTGGATGGCATTAAAATTGAAAAATGGTAGAAAAGAGTTTGTTGTCGAGCAGTGGGATCCTTATGAATTGAATCAAGAAATTGAATTCTCGACTAAAGATGCCATATCTTTTTTAATCAGTTATTTAAAGGAAAAAAATCTTGAGGAATTAAAGGGCGAAACAAGATTATTAATTGCTCCGGGATATTGTTTTAAATTTGCAACAGGATTAATCACTAACTTCCACCAGCCAAAAAGCACATTGCTGCTCCTCGTGTCGGCATTAATTGGAGAAAGTTGGAAATCAGCGTATGATTTTGCGTTGTCTAATAATTTTCGTTTCTTGAGTTATGGAGATAGTTGCTTATTTTTGCCATAGATTTATTAATTTTAAACCAAAATGATATTTTCTGAAAAAAGTAAATCTCTCCTATTCCATCATTGCCCCATTCACTCATTAAAGCATCTATCATGAAAATTAAAAAAATACTACCCATTATTCTCCTGGCATTGTTTATTCACTCATGCAATAGTGTTCCTGTAACCGGACGTAAGCAACTTACCATTATTCCTAACAATGAATTAATGGCAATGAGTTTCCAGCAATATGATGAATTTTTAAAGGAAAACCCTCCAAGTAAAAACGTTCAGCAAACTCAGGTTGTTAAAAAGGTTGGCAACAATATAAAGAATTCTGTTGTAAAGTACATGGCTGATAATAACCTTTCGAATATGCTCGATGGCTATAATTGGGAGTTTAACTATGTTGATAGCGATCAGGTTAATGCTTGGTGTATGCCGGGAGGAAAGGTTGTGGTTTATAGTGGCATAATTCCAATAACGCAGGATGAAACAGGTTTGGCTGTAGTTATGGGCCACGAAATTGCACATGCCATTGCCGATCATGGCAATGAACGTATGAGTCAGGAACTAATTCGTCAGGCAGGTGGTGTTGGTTTGATGGTAGCTCTAAACGAACAACCTCAGGAAACACAAGCAATGTGGATGACAGTGTATGGTGTTGGAACCGAAGTTGCCGCCATGTTACCTTATAGTCGCTTGCATGAGAGTGAAGCCGACAGAATGGGTTTAATCTTCATGGCAATGGCAGGTTATGATCCACATGAAGCACCAGTGTTTTGGGAAAGAATGTCGAAACAAGGCGGCCAAAAACCACCTGAATTCCTTAGTACACATCCATCTGATCAAACACGAGTTAGCAACCTAAATAAGTGGATGCCCGAAGCAATGAAGTATTACAGTAAGAGTTCGCAAAGTTCAGGTAACAAGGATGGCAATAGTAATCCAAGGAAAACCATCAAAATAAGATAATGTCCTATTCTGGATTAATTCAATTGCATACTCCAGCTTAAGTCAAACATAAATATCTTAAGTTTCAACTACTGATATTTATTATCAAGTTATAGGTTAAAACCTTGCAATTTCATTGCAGAAACTTTAGTTTCTATAAACCCTTTTTATACATCTAGTCGGAAGCTTGAAGCTTGAAGTCCGAAGAAATTCTTCCGACTTCGGACTTCCGACTGTGATAATTTATATTTGGTGAATTTTATTCACTTTTTAAACCTATGTATTTTCAATGCATAGTAGTTTAGTATGTATTCAAGTTACAAACTTGAACCAGTATTCATGATTAAAAAATCGTGAAAATTCCTGTATATAACTTACAAATTAATTGCAACAACCTCTTTTATCTGAGGTAGTACTTTTTTTAATGTTGCTTCAACACCATTTTTAAGAGTAACCGTACTAAATGCACACGAACCACATGCTCCGGTAAGTTCAACATTTACAACAAAGTCTTCGGTAATATTTACAAAATTTATATCACCACCATCAGCTTGTAAATACGGTCTTACCTGATCAATTACATTAAGCACTTTTTGTTTTAATTCATTATCTGTATTATCCATGTTGATAATATTTGGTTATTGGTTTATAATTTGTTGATTTCATCTTGAACCTTCTGTGCAATTTCAATAAAAATTGCACCGGTTTTGTCGTTTTCATTTAGTATAATTGGTGTTCCCCCATCACCCGACTCAACAATCCTCTCACCAATTGGAATTCTTCCAAGCACAGGAATATCAAGTTCTTTTGCCAACACATCAGTAGCACCTTTCCCAAAAATGTAATACTTTTTATCAGGGTATTCTTCCGGTGTGAAGTATGACATATTTTCAACAATTCCAAGTAAAGGTATAGTAAGTTTATCCTGACGATACATCATAGCAGCACGACGAACATCAGCAGTAGCAATCTTTTGAGGAGTTGTAACAAGTACGGTTCCTCTAATATTATATGATTGAGCTAATGTTAGTTGAATGTCTCCGGTTCCCGGTGGCATGTCAATAACCAAAAAGTCGAGGTCGCCCCATTCAGAGTCCTTCATTAACTGGTTAAAAGCATTGTTTATCATCGATCCTCTCCACATCAATGCCTGATTCGGCTGAACAAAAAAGCCAAGTGATAATATTTTCACACCATGATTTTCCAGAGGTACCATTAGTGTTTTTCCTTCCCTGTCAATAACACCAGGTTGCTGACCCTCAACCCCAAACATAATAGGAACCGATGGTCCCATAATATCTGCATCAAGAATTCCTACTTTGTTTCCGGTTTTTGAAAGCGCAATTGCAAGATTTGCTGCAACAGTTGATTTACCAACTCCACCCTTACCTGCAATAACGGCAATTATATTTTTAACACCCGATAATGGACCCATTCCTTTGTCTTTCTCGGCTATGGGTTTAACTTCTACATTTATTTCTTCGCCTAATTTATCCTTTATTGTTTTTACTATTGAATTATATACTATTCCAACAGCAGGATCGTCAAGTTTTGGAAAAATAACCGAAATTTTTACGTCATTTCCCTTTATCTGGATATCATCAATCATATTTAGATCAACAATGTTGTTTTGTTTGGCAAAAAATATTACCTCTTTTAATGCATCTGTTACATCGTGGTTTGTGATAAACTTTGACATATTATTTTTATTTAGATTAAATAGTAATAAGACTTATTTAAGGCACAAAATTACAACTATTTTCATTCTGTTTTGATTAGACAGGAAAATTTGGAATAGTGATCCATTAATTTTTTGTTTTGCGGCTTAACGGGCTTTCCGTTTGTAGTTGTTTCATGCCAACTGTTTTTTGTAAGGCAGTACGTGGGCTTCCTTTGTCAGCCTACGCCAGCCAACAAAAAAATCAGTTTGTATTTCAACAAGCTACCACTTCAATCCCTGCCGTTAGCTTTCAAAGTAATGGATTTATACACAATCATATTACAAGTTTTTTATTCAGAATAAAATTATTTTTCAAAATCATTTGAATAATTGAAAAATTATGTCTTATTTTGCACTCCTTTTTCGAATAGGATTAAATAACTACGTAACGATGTCAAGAATTTGCCAGATAACAGGAAAGAAAGTGATTTCAGGAAATAATGTAAGTCACTCACATGCCAAAACAAGAAGAAAATTCCAACCGAATTTGCATACTAAAAAGTTTTTCGTACCCGAAACAGGTAAGTGGATTACATTAATGGTAAGTGCAAATGGTATTCGCACGATAAATAAAAAAGGTATAGCTATTGCCCTTAAAGATGCTACCGAACAAGGCCATTATAAGGCATAGTCACATTACACGAAAATATATATAAAAAAAAGAGACTGTCAATTTTGGCAGTCTCTTTTTTTGGTTATGATAAATTTCACTTTATTAAAAATTCTTCCTCAACGAATCTTCTATCTCTTCCGAAAGTCGGTTAAACACTTCCTCCTCAGTTCCGTCAGCATTAATTTTACTATATTTTCCTTGCTTTTGATAATAGTTAACAACGGGTTCGGTTTTTTCCTTGTATTGTTCAAGTCGATTCACAATCATCTCGGTACTTATATCATAAGGTCGCGCTTTGTTTTCGTCTTTCCCTCTGGCACTAAGTCTTTTTATTGCTTGCAGTGTACTTAGTTTCAACTCAATCATATTCGATACTTTCATGTTCACTCTTTGCAGTAATCCATCAAGTATGTAGGCCTGAATTACAGTTCTTGGAAATCCTTTAAAGATAAAACCATCAGCTTTAGTGTTTTCTTTAATTTGATCAGCAATTAGTTTGATAGGGATTTCATCAGGAACAATCTCGCCCTTTTCCATATATGGCTGGGCAATTTTACCAATTTCAGTGCCTTCCCTAATTTCGCGTCTAAGTAAAGCCCCGGTTGATATATATACAAGATTATGTTTGTCAGCTAAAAATTTACCTTGTGTACCTTTACCTACTCCTGGCTTTCCCAATAGTACAATGTTGGTGTATTCTTTACTTTTATTTTTTTCAATGTGATCAACAATATTGTCAAATATTTCCTCAAGCGACCCAACACCGTTTAATTTATGATACTTCTTCTGCTCCTCATAGTAATCAGCTACAGGCTTTGTTTTATTATCGTATTCCTTCAATCGAACTTTAATTACATCTAAGGTATCATCCGATCGCTTCGACGTTTTTGCCCTGAGTAAAAGTCTTTCTACTAGTTCCTTTTCCGGCACATCAAGACTAATCATCATATCAAGCGAAGTATTTAGTTTGAGTAATAATCCATCGAGTATATAAGCCTGAACAACTGTTCTTGGAAAACCGTCGAAAAGTATGCCCCGGGCATTCTGATTTGTTGTTATCTTTTTTTCAATTATCTCAACCACCAACTCATCATTAACCAAGCCTCCTGCTTCAATAATACTCTTGGCTTTTAGCCCAAGTTCAGAGCCATCTGCAATTTCCGACCTTAATATATCACCCGTTGATATATATGTTAAGTTATATTTGTCAAGGAGTTTTTTCGACTGGGTACCTTTACCGGCGCCCGGAGGTCCAAATAGAGCAATATTTAGCATCTTTTATAGTGTTTTTTTCTATTCAATAATTTTATAAATATCCTTAAGATTTCTTCCTTGGCTGTCATAGTCTAAACCATAACCAACTATAAAGTCGTTGGGAATTTCTAACCCAACATAATCAATTTTATATGACTTCCGAAAAGCTTCAGGTTTAAATAATAGAGTAGCAATGCGAACATCGGCAGCTCCCATACTTTCAAGCTGATTCAGTACATTTTCCATTGTGATACCCGAATCTATTATATCTTCAATAATGATAATTGTTCTGCCATTAATATCCTCATCAAATCCAATAAGTTGCCGAACATTTTCAGTGCTTTTTGTGCCAACATATGAGGCAAGTTTAACAAAGGATACTTCGCATGGGAGAGTAATCTTCTTGAGTAAATCACCGGCAAACATAAATGAACCGTTTAGAATCACAAAGAAAATCGGTGTTTTCCCTTTGATATCTTTATTAATGTTATCAGCTATTTTGGTAACAGCGCTTTCAATCTTATCGAAGAGTATAAACGGTTCAAAATATTTATCATGAATTTTAATGTTGTCCATTTTTGATATGTTTTGTGTAAAGTATTGAACTAAAGGCCAATTAAACATAGCCAAAAATCAAGCACACAAAGATAGAACATAACACTTCAATACCAAATTCATTTTATTTATTTTTGCGATATAGAAATTATCAAAATAAAGGAATAATTATGAAAGCAATTGTAAGTATAATTATGGGTAGCACTTCTGATTTAAAGGTTATGGAAAAAGCTGCTGAGTTTTTGAATGAAATGGAAATTCCATTTGAAATAAATGCACTTTCAGCACACCGAACACCTGAGGCAGTTGAGGTATTTGCTAAAAATGCTATCGAAAATGGAATTAAAGTTATTATTGCCGGAGCCGGAATGGCAGCGCATTTACCAGGTGTAATTGCATCAATGACTACGATTCCAGTTATAGGAGTTCCAATAAACGCCTCACTGGACGGTATGGATGCCCTACTTGCAATTGTTCAAATGCCTCCGGGGATACCCGTAGCAACAGTAGGTATTAATGGTGCCTTGAACGCAGGAATATTAGCTGCTCAAATGATAGCAACCGGAGATGCTGAAATAATGGAGAAAGTTCGTAATCATAAAAAAACTCTAAAACAAAAAATAGTTAAGGCCAACGAAGAATTAAAAGCAATTAACTATAAATTTAAAGTGAATTAATAGGAGGGATGGGAGAATGGAAGGCTGGTGTGTTGGCAAGTTGGCTACTAAAGACTACCAATGACTAATTATCTAACAACTGACTAAAAACAATGGACTCACAACTACTTCTGTGGATTGGCTACTTCGCCTCAGGCATTATAGCCCTATCCATGACAATGAACTCAATAGTTAAATTTCGTTGGATTAATTTAATAGGAGCAACAACTTTTGCAACTTATGGTTTCTTAATTGGAGCCTATCCTGTGATGGCCCTAAATGGATTTATTGTACTTGTAGACATTTACTATTTATCAAAAATATATTCAAAATCCCAACTCTTCGACACCCTTGAGGTTAGAGGCGATAATAAATACCTTCTTAAATTTCTAGACTTCTATAAAAAGGATATTAATAAGTTTTTCCCTGATTTTGTTTACAAACCCGAAATGAATACAATTAGTTTCTTAGTACTTCGAAACACAGCGGTCGCAGGTATTTTTTTGGCTCATCGGGGAGGTGAGAATGAGCTAATTGTTGGTCTTGATTATACCGTTCCTGAGTATCGTGATTATAAGAATGGGAAATTTGTACTTAGTCACCTAAAGGATATTTTTAAAAAAGAAGGATATTTTAGATTAATTGCTGGCGGAGGGCCATCACAACACAATAACTATTTGAAAAAACTTGGTTTTGAAGAGGGTAGTGATGGAATGTTTAATAAAGACCTCTAAAGTTTTATAGTATGGAACTTCTGATTAAAAATGGCACAATTATAAATGCAAATAGTACATCGGTGGCTGATGTGCTTTGCCGAGATAATAAGATAGTAGAAATAGGGGATGTATCAATAACTAATACTTCCGTTGATAGAATAATTGACGCAACTGGGTGTTACATAATTCCTGGGGGCATCGATCCCCATGTTCATATGTACCTGCCATCGCCTGCCGGATTTTCCTCAGATGATTTTTATTCAGGTAGCAAGGCTGCTCTTTTTGGAGGAACTACTTCCATAATTGATTTTGTTACACCTATAATGGGTGAAAGTCTTCAGGATGCGATTTCAAAACGCACCAAAGAATCTCAAAATTGTTTGACAAACTATTCATTTCATGTTAGTCCAATTGAGTGGAGATATACAATCGAAAATGAAATCGATAATTGTATCAGCAAAGGACTTCGTTCATTAAAAGTCTACATGGCATACAAAGATACAATCGGGCTTGATGATGAGGTATTATTGAAAGTTATGAAAGTTGTTGGCAATGCTGGAGGAATGGTTACAGTACATTGTGAGTTAGGTGATGAAATAGAAATATTGAGAAATAAGTATATTACTGAAAACTGTTTAACCCCTGAATTTCATCCACTTTCACGCCCTTCTAAACTTGAAGCCAAAGCAGTTGAAAAAGCAATTAATTTTGCCAAAGAAGCACAATGCCCAATTTATATAGTTCATGTCTCCACAAAAGAATCACTTGAATATATCAGGGAAGCGCAAAAAAAAGGTCAGGCGGTTTTTGCAGAAACTTGTCCTCAATATTTAATTCTTGACGATTCAAAATATATTGGTGATTTTGAAAAAACAGCACCATTTGTAATGAGTCCACCCTTGCGTAAAAAAGAAGACATTGATGCTTTATGGGATGCTATTTCTGATGGAACTATTCAAACTGTTGGTACCGACCATTGTCCATTTAACCTTAATCAGAAAGAAAAGGGGAGATTAGATTTTAGAAAAATCCCCAATGGTTCTGGAGGAGTGGAGCATCGTCTTTCCCTACTTTTTACTTACGGGGTACTCCAGGGTAAAATCTCAATAAATCAGTTTGTAGCTTTAACATCAACTAATGCAGCTAAACTTTTTGGAATCTATCCTGAAAAAGGTATTATTGAAGTTGGCTCAGATGCTGATTTGGTTGTTTGGAATCCAAAAATAGAAAATATAATTTCAGCCAGTACCCACCATCAAAATTGTGATAATAATATTTATGAGGGTATAAAAACTATCGGATCACCAAGATATATTATTAAAAGTGGTCAAGTAGTTGTTGAGAATGGTTTGATGATTTATACTCCGTTTAAAGGCCAGCTTATTGTAAGAAAATAGTTTTACTATCTTTCTTTATAAAACTGGAAGTATAAAGTAAGTGCATAAATATCAAGCAATACACCTTTATTGTTATTATATTTGTCAATACTAACATGTTGAATTCCATTAAAAAAATATCAAAATGAAAAAAATATCCTTTATCCTAGGTTTATTCCTGGTTGTTGGTGTTGTTATGTCAATTCAAGCTCAGAATACTCAGGTTGATAAAAATAACCCTGCTGAGTATCCAATATGGATCGAAATGATGCAGGATCAAAATGCAAATTTTTATGAAACTGTTGATGCATTTAATACCTATTGGGAGAACAAACCCGATAGAAAAGGCAGTGGTTACAATCCCTTTAAAAGATGGGAATGGTACATGAAGCATAAAATAAATCCCGATGGATCTCGAAGGCCCTTAGGTTTGGATGCTCACTTATATAATAATTTTGTTAATAATCAGAAGAATACAGATGTTTTTGAGGGCGACTGGAATAATATTGGCCCAATACAACTACCATCATCACCCTATAGTTTCTGGGGCAACGGACGAATTAATGCCATCGCTTTTCACCCAACAAATGCTGATATAATTTACATAGGAGCACCTGCTGGTGGATTATGGAGATCGGATGACGGAGGTCAAAATTGGATAGTATTAACTGATAATCAGCCCACACTTGGAGTGTCTTCCATAGTTGTTGATTATTCGAATCCAGATATTATTTATATTGGAACAGGTGATCGTGATGCAGGTGATGCTGAAGGCTTGGGTGTTTATAAAAGTACAGATGGAGGAATTACTTTTTATCCAATAATTGACGAAATGGGATCTTCCACAGTTGGTAGAATGATAATTCATCCATCTAACCCACAGATAATTTATGCAGCCACAAGTTCAGGAATATATAAGTCGATTGACGGAGGGAACCAATGGAACAAAACGCAAACCGGAAACATAAAGGAAATAGTTTTTAACCCCGGCAATCCTGATATAATTTATGCATCAGGTATAGGTAATTTTTATAAGTCAACAAATGCAGGTGATACATTCGCTGAGATCACCAATGGAATCACAACTTCGGCATCCCGAGGAGTTATTGATGTAAGTGCCGCAAATCCTAATTATGTATACTTTTTTACAACCAGCAGTAGTGCTTATATTGGAACATATTTAAGTGTGGATAACGGAGATAGTTTTACTCTTCAGTCCGACTCACCCAATGTTATGGGCTGGTCTTGTAACGGTGGAGCCGGAGGACAAGCTTGGTACGATCTTGATATAGCCGTTGATCCCACAAACGAAAATGTTATTTATGCAGGAGGTATTAACTGTTGGAAATCTATCGATGCTGGTCAAAACTGGACAATGGTTAGTAATCAAACAGGGGAGTGTGGTGCTTATCCTGTACATGCCGATTTGCATGTGCTTGAATGGAATCCTCTAAATAATAATCTATACGTTGGTAACGATGGAGGAATTTGGTTTACCGATAGCGATGGTACAACATGGAATAGGATAACAAATGGATTAGCGATTGGTCAGCAATATAAACTAGGACAGAGCAAGCTTCTGCAAAATCACGTAACAACAGGCTATCAGGATAATGGAATATCAATTTTTCATACTGATACCTGGATACAATCGGATATGTATGCCGATGGTATGGAAGCCGAGATGGATAACCATGATACAACTTTAAGTTATGGCTGTATGCAGTACGGACGTATGTTTCGTATGGTAAACGATAAAGCTGACAACCTTATTGCCGGACAGGGAGTAGGAGGAATTAATGAACAGGGAAATTGGATAACTCCATTTTGTCAGCATGAAACCAATCCCGAAGTTATGTTTGCCGGTTATCAAAACCTATGGCGGACTACAAATTTGCAGCAAGCATCACCAACATGGGTTAAGATATCTTCCAATGTAGGGTCAGGTTCGGTAACCGTAGTTGAACATTCACCGGCTGATGGTAATCTTTTTTACTATGTTACATCGGGTAATAGTTTAATTAAGTCGGAGAATATTATGGATGTCGTTCCGGTATATACTAATCTTCAGAGTATGTTACCAGGATCAGGTACTATAAGTGATATCGAGGCTCATCCATGGGATGCTAATATAGTTTATATAACGCGTGGAACTGATATTTTTAAATCGATAAATCAGGGATTGAGTTGGGAAAATATTACTGGAGGCCTTCCAAACATGAGCATAAATGATGTTGCTTTTTATAATCGTAATAACGTTGAAGGCCTTTATGTTGCAACAAATATTGGTGTTTTCTTTAAGGATGAATTTATGGCCGATTGGTTTATGTTCTCGGATAACCTTCCCGCTGCAATTCTGGTTACTGAATTAGAGATATATCACGATCTTATTGATCCGACAATGGACAGAGTAAGAGCTTCCTCTTATGGTCGTGGTTTATGGGGATCTCCAACATATTATTATTCACCAACTGCCAATTTTGAAGCAAGCGAAACAAATATTCCTGCAGGATGTGCTATTGACTTTTTCGACTTATCTCAAGGATATCCACAAAGTTGGTTATGGACATTTGAAGGAGGAACACCCTCCACATCAACGGAATCGAATCCCACAGGTGTGATATTTGAAAATGAAGGCAGTTACGAAGTATCTTTAACTGTTGCCAATCCTGATGGCAGTGATACAAAAATAGTTACTGGATACATCACTGTTGTGCAAGGATTGCTGCCATCAGTTGCTTTTACAGCACACAAAACTTCTCAATGCTCAAATGCCTCAATTTTTCTTTATGATGAATCAGAGGGTTGCCCTATGGGATGGCAATGGTCGTTTAGCCCCAATAATGTAACTTATTTGGAAGGAACCAGCCAAACATCACAAAATCCGGTTGTGTCATTTAATGAAGTTGGATCCTATTCAGTAACACTTACCGTTTCAAATTCTTCAGGACAAAGTCAGTTGGTTAAGGATGACTATTTATTCATTGGAGGTGAACTACTTCCATTCTCAGAGGACTTTAATGGGGAAAGCTTTGAAACCATGGGTTGGGAAATTGAAAATCCTGATCAAAGTATTACATGGGGATTAACCGATGCTGAAACACCTTTGGGTATTATTGAAGGCGTTAGCTGGATTAATAATTTCAATTATTCCAACATGGGAGCCCATGATTATATGATTTCACCCATTATGAACTTTACTGGTTTTAGTAATATTTATATGACATTTGAGTATGCTTACGCAGAAAGATATTCTCCAAGTGACTCTTTAATTGTAGGTGTTTCGGATGATTGTGGCAATACATGGACAGTTGTTTATGCAAATGGACCGAATGGGGAAGGTATATTCGCAACGGCAGAGCCAACAATGAATTCCTTCGAACCTCAAAGTTCATCAGACTGGTGCGTTGCCGGTTATGGACCATCTTGTCCGATAATCGACCTAAGTACATGGGCAGGGAGTGCAAATATGAAAATCAGATTTGAATCCTACTCAAGATATGGCAACAATTTATATATCAACAAAGTAGATATCAGTAATTCAGTTGGGTTGTTTGAAAATATATCTAAAACTGATGATGGGTTTTTAATTCATCCAAATCCTGCAACTAAACAAGTTAGCATTCTTGTAAAAGAAAAAGGGAATTACCAGATTGAGTTATTGGATACACATGGCCGCACAATAATTTCTGATAAAATTGTTGAGGACAAAATTATGCTTGATATTAGTAATCTAAAACAGGGTATTTATTTTATTAGAGTTAGATCAGAGACCTTATCGAATACTCGGAAGTTAATTGTTAAATAGAATTTCTTATATCCATAAAAAAAGGGGGACAGACTTATTAAGTTTATTCCCCCCTGTTTTGTGCGCGACGTGAACGCACTGAAAAACTACTTCTGAATATCAATATATTAGGGCTTCAAAAATTGTCATTTGGGTCATGCGGAGTATATTTACAGCATGTTTATTCGTAAAAACAAGAACCGTAGTGGTACAGTTAGTATTCAGATTGTCCAAAAGGTTAATAGAACAAATAAGGTTCACAAAACGGTTGGAGTTGCAAAAACCAAACGAGAAGAAGAACTACTATTATTGCTTGCAAAGACAGAATTGGAGCGGATAGAAGGGCTGGGAAGTCTTTTTGTTGAGCATGATGATTTAGTAGTTGACAGTTTTGTAAGGAGTATTGCAAATGACCATTTACAGATAGTTGGTACAGAATTAATTTTAGGAAAGATTTATAAAAAAATCGGGTTTCCTGATGATGGGTCATGCAATTACTTTAAGAACCTGGTGCTGTGCAGGTTAGTTTATCCAGGAAGTAAATTAAAGACAATAGAGTACTTCAAGCAGCATTTAAACATCGATGTAAGCGTTTATTCTATTTACCGTTTTTTGGATGAATTAGTATCCGATCTGAAACAGACCATTGAAGAAATCACATTTGAACATACCAAGAAATCTCTTCGAGGTAAAATAGGTGTTGTATTCTACGATATGACCACGTTATATTTTGAAGCATCTGAAGAAGATGATTATCGAGTTACTGGTTTTTCAAAAGATGGCAAACACCAACAACCACAGATAATGATTGGCTTATTAGTCAGTAGCCTAGGATACCCTATTGGATACCAAATATTTGAAGGTAATACATCAGAAACAAAAACATTGATACCAATTCTAGAATCCTTTCAAAAGAAGTTCAAATTGGATAAACCTATCGTAATTGCTGATGCTGCACTTTTATCCATAAATAACATTAATGCCCTGAAAAATGGTAACTATGAATATATACTTGGCGGAAGAATTAAAAATGAGGGAGATACTATCAAAGGTCAAATATTAAGCTTTGAGGTTAAGGAAGGGGAACCACGTGAGTTATCCTCTCCAAACGGAAGATTGATCATTAGTTATTCATCGAAAAGAGCATATAATGACAAAAAGAACAGGGACAAAGGCTTGAAAAGATTAGAGAAGAAAGTAAACTCTGGCAAACTCTCCAAGAAACATATAAACAACAGGGGCTATAACAAATATCTGAAATTAACAGGCAAGGTGGACATCGCCATTGATTATGAAAAGTTTAAAGCCGATGGTGTTTGGGATGGTCTGAAAGGCTACGTTACAAATACTAAACTGAGCAAAAAAGAAGTAATAGGGCATTATGGACAATTATGGCATGTTGAGAAAGCTTTTCGAATTTCAAAAACTGATTTAAGAATTAGACCAATATTTCATAGACTTAAGAGACGTATCGAAGCACATATCTGTATATGCTTTTCTGCCTATGCCATTTATAAAGAACTAGAGAGGATACTACATAAGAATAATATCAAACTCTCACCGGAGAAAGCAATTAATGAAATAAAGGAAATTAGACAACTTAGGTACATCTTACCTAAATCTAAAATGGTAAATACCAGACTCTTAAAAACAACACCAATGCAATCTCTACTACTGAAAATGAAGATCTGAAAAGTGGGTCATGCATTGCACAAAACAGGAAGTTTATAAAGAATTAAATGTCAAGCCAATAGCTAACGAGACCCGCCGGGTTAGAAAAAACCCGTCGGGTCAAAAGTAACTGTCATTCTGAGCGATAGTGAAGAATCTAATTTTCTATAGATTCTAACGATGGATTCTTCACTGTCGTTCAGAATGACAAGGGACAATAAAAGTACTAAACTAAAATTTTCACCTCAGTTCCAACACCTTCCCCACTACCATCAACCAAATCTTTCACTTCATAAGAAATTGAACGACTGTAAAGCTTATTGTAACCCTCAACAATATTGGCAACAATACCAAGGCCTTTACCAGTTCCAGCAGTTTTCATAACTTTGGATTGCTTTCGTCCAATACCATTATCGGTAATAACAATTTCGATTTTGCTTTTTGACTTACTGATGTATATACTAAGTAACCTATTATTTGGCTTATCCCTCAGTCCATGCTTAACAGCATTTTCTACAAAAGTAAAAATTAGTGAATGTGGTAATTTGATTGCCTTTTGATCAATATTATCTTCGGCTTCAATGATATTTTCCAGATCACCTTCGAATCGCTGTTTTTGAAGTATTAAATAATCCCTCACAAACTCAAGTTCTTCTGATAAACTGGTTTCAACCTGATCGGCATATTTTAATCCGCGGTGAATAAGGGAGGCAAACCTTCCAAAATAATACTGGGCATCATCTTTATTTTCTTTCGAAAACATGTAGCCAATGTTATTTAATGTATTGAGCATAAAGTGGGGCTCGAGCTGATTTTTTGATATTGTTAATTGTTGACGTACCAAGTTCATTTCGGTTTCAAACTTACTCCGAGCCAGTTTATTTTGAACCTTTTGTAATCCCCAAAACATTAGAAAAAGTAAAAAATAAACAATAATGTAAGCAGGGTACTTTAAAAAATAATATTTTGATTTTCGATAGGATATATAATAAACAACATTTTTAGCCTGAAGGACAATTATCGGTGGTAATCCTTTCTCCCTATGATTTAAGGTTATATGGCTTTCCATCACCAAATTAGATTCGGGGAGATCAATTACAGTTGACTCTCTTAATGATGATCTGTATATAACCAGTTTGTCGTGAGTAGATGCTAGTGCATAGAATAATATTTCATTTTCTCCATCGCCATCAGCATCCAATATCCTCATGTTATTAGTATAAATATGCAGGTCACTATAATCGGGATTACTTAGCGGTTTAATGTTAAAAGATGTATCTGAAGAGTATATCCTCCCTTTCGAATCAATCAAATAAAAGTTTTTGTCATCTTCATAAAATGAATTAATTACCTGAAATTTGCCATAATCATTATATGGAATAAGCTTTTCTTTTAACAACTTACCCTTACTGTTATACAAATTAAAAACAAAACCATTTGTGGAGTACGACTCGGTTAGAATATTGTGAATAGTGACAATATAATTAACTCCTTCAATATGAATAAACGATGGCACAACTCCTCCAAATTTTCCTTCAAATTTAATTGGTGGGAAGAGAAAATCCATATTGTTTGATGGATTAATAACCATTAACCATGAACAACTATCAGGATATGGCAGTTTATAATGGATATTATCAACTGCTGATACTTGGCCGGTAATTTCATCAATACCGTCATTATTTATATCCATATAGTTAACTTCCCCCAAGAAACCACTTGCGCTTTTTGGGGAAACTATAAGTGAATCATCCACAATATTATACGCAAATGTATTACGTGGCTGATGTGAAAACCCACTGAAAAAAGTAAACACGAAATCACCATAATCATCAAGGTTAACATCCATCACTCTGGCATCTACCGTAAAGATATCTATCTTGTCATCCTTAAAAAACTCAGATTTGCAAATAAATTTATCAGTAATTTCTAATCCATTCTTAAGTAGTAACTCTTTTGCATTTAGAAACAAAGAGTCCTTAACCCTTGTTATACAATAAACCTCTGCATAGCCATTATTATCATAATCTCCAAAAAAAAGTTTCTGCCATATTAGCCAATTACCACGTAAATTCCATTGGTTAATAATTTTATCATCTCCATAAAAATATGAAATTGCAGGAGTTTCTGCCCCTGCGTTAACTAATGAAAGTACCCTCTCGCTAATACCATCACCGTTTAAATCATGGTAATATACTTGATCATGAGAATTCAAACTTTTACTATTAACAACCTCAGCATTGTATTTCTGAAAATAATTTGGAGTAGCATATAATACAAGAGCAAACGCATACAATGCAAGCGTAAGTGGATGAAAAAACAGATATAGCAGGTTAGATTTTGAAATTTTTGGCATAGGCATACTATAAGTTATTAGAACAATGAAATTACAATCGTAAAACTACAAAATTCAATCATGCTATTTTCAAACCCCATTAATTAATATCTTTACCAGCTAATTGTCATTCTGTAACGAAGAATCTCTATTTAGTAGTTCGAGATTCTTCACTTCGTAAACTACGTTCAGAATGACAAAAATAATATCAAAAACGTTCTGTCATTTCGAGGTAAGTTATACTGATTAAAGATCAGTATTACGATGAGAAATCCCCTGAGGTTGAAACATTCGGGTTTAGTAATCCGTATAGAAGCTTCTGGTTCAGGGGATTTCTCCCTTTGGTCGAAATGACAAGAAATATTAAAAAGAATAAATGTGAATTTCAATAATCCAAATCTAGTTTTTAAAGATGTTCCAACAGGAAAAGTTGGCTGGAGCAGTCCATCTAATATAGCACTGGTAAAATATTGGGGAAAGAAAGATGTGCAAATTCCTACAAACCCATCCATAAGCTTTACTTTAAGTAAATCACAAACGGAAACAACGATTGAATACTCACCCTGCAACAATGATAGGTGTGGTCTTGATTTTTTCTTAGATGGAATACCGAACAGTAAGTTTGCCGAAAAAACCTCTGTGTTTTTCAACAGCATAAAACATATATTCCCTTTTCTCAAACAGCTGGATATCAGAATATATTCTAAAAACACTTTCCCACACTCAGCTGGCATTGCTTCATCAGCATCAGGCATGAGTGCCATTGCCCTTTGCCTTTGCGATATTGAGAATCAGAATTTCGATTCTTTTTCTACAGAAGATGAGTTTTTTCAAAAAGCATCCTACGTAGCCCGACTTGGATCTGGAAGTGCATGCAGATCTCAATACAGCGGACTTGTTATTTGGGGAGAAACCAATGGAGGATCAAATTTATTTGGAACAAAGCTATCACAAAACATTAATCCTGTCTTTGAAAACTACCACGACTCAATATTAATAGTCGACTCAGGTCAGAAAAAAGTTTCAAGCACGATCGGTCATGGATTAATGAATAGCAATCCATTTTCAGCAGCCCGAGTTGATCAGGCTAACTCAAATATTAATAAACTACTACCTGTATTAAAATCGGGAAATCTAACCGAATTTATTGATATAGTAGAGTCAGAAGCCCTAACCTTGCATGCAATGATGATGACTTCTTCTCCATATTTTCTGTTAATGAAACCTCATACAGTTTCAATAATAGATGAAATTTGGAAATACAGAATTGAAACAAAAGTGCCGATTTGTTTTACTTTAGATGCCGGGCCAAACATTCACCTCCTTTATCCCCATGCTTATACAGATGAAGTGCAAAAATTTATAAACTCTGATCTTCTTAAGTTCACAAATAACAATACAGTCATTCATGATAAAGTAGGCTCCGGACCGGCAAAACTGCAATTATGATTCTGGAAAAAGGACAAGCATACAATTCTAAAATACTACTATTTGGTGAGTATAGCCTGATGAAAGGCTCGATGGCACTAAGTATTCCTTTTGATAAATTTAAAGGTCAGCTATTATTCGATCCCAGTTCAAGAAACAAGAAAAGTAATCACTATTCTGTTGTTTATCTGGATGAATATTTGCAATTTCTGGAGCAGAATAATTTCTACAATGAAATTAATATTGAAGATTTTAAAGATGACATATCCAATGGTCTTTATTTTGAATGTAATATTCCCATAAGTTATGGATTAGGGAGCTCGGGAGCTATTGTTGCTTCAATTTATAATGCATACTCAAAAATGGAGGAAACTCATGATCTGGGCATCCTTAAATCACGGTTTGCCCGTATGGAATCATACTATCACGGTAGCAGTTCCGGATTAGATCCCCTTGTGTCTTACATAAACAAGCCTATATTGATTGATGATAATGGCAAAACAAGTATTGCCAGTTTATTAAAAGGAGACCAAAATAAAAATGGAAGCATATTTCTTCTAGACACAAAAACTACTGGAGAAACTCAACCTCTTGTTAATTGGTTTTTGGAAAAATATGGTGACATAAAATTTCGGGATAAAATCCAAAATCAGCTTGTGCCATTAGTTAATGATTGTATTCGCAAATTCTTATCTGGCGACCATGATTCTATGCTCACAGAAATAAAAACGCTTTCTGAATTTACATATGAAAATTTTAAACCCATGATTCCAGATTTTGTTGTAGAAATATGGGAAAGTGGTATAGAAACAAATAATTACAAGCTAAAACTTTGTGGTTCCGGTGGCGGAGGAATGATGTTGGGATTTACTGATGAACTGGACAAAGCATTGTATCAATTACAAGGTTTTGATTTACATGTACTTTAGGTTATTGTTTGTTTTTTGAACCCTATAAGGCACATAAAGTCATATAAGAGGTATTTGAAGTATGACAACAATGATTCGAAAACAATAATTACCTGACAACAACGATAACCCTACAACAATGATAACCTAATAACTTCCCAATTTTTCTATTTTTGCAATAACTAAAGATTTAAGCCATGAACATAAGAGAATGGAAATCCATGCACGATTTTGAAGAAATCAAACTCGAAAAGTGGAACCACATAGCTAAGCTAACCATAAACAGACCCAGATATTACAACGCATTTACCCCTACTACTACTACTGAAATGTCCATCGCAATGGAGATGCTCCGTGAAGACCAGGATATCTATACAATACTAATAACTGGCGAAGGTGATAAAGCTTTTTGTAGTGGTGGCGATCAAAATGTGAAAGGGAAAGGCGGCTACATTGGAAAAGACGGTATTCCCAGATTAAATGTACTCGACGTTCAACGCAAAATTCGTTCAATGCCTAAGCCAGTGATTGCAATGGTTAATGGATTTGCAATTGGCGGTGGTCATGTTCTTCATGTTGTGTGCGACATGACAATTGCCAGCGAAAACGCAATATTCGGGCAAACAGGCCCAAAGGTTGGGAGTTTCGATGCAGGGTTGGGATCATCATATCTTGCATCAATAGTAGGACAGAAAAAAGCCAGGGAAATCTGGTTCCTAAATAAACAATACTCAGCAGCCGAGGCTCTCGAAATGGGAATGGTAAATAAGGTTGTGCCCTTAGCTAAATTGGAAGACGAAGCTGTTGACTGGTGCTTAACAATGCACAAACGAAGCCCAATGGCTCTGCGCATGATAAAACTTGGTATGAATGCCGAACTCGACGGTCAGATTGGCCTACAGGAATTCGCAGGTAATGCAACACTCCTATATTATCTTACAGATGAAGCACAGGAAGGTAAACATGCATTCCTCGAAAAACGCGATCCTGATTTTCATAAGTATCCGAAGTTTCCATAAATCTTATTCCAGAAACAATATTTATTAGCATAAAACTATTAATATGAAAACCATAGTTATTAACAACAAAATTTCAATTGAAGAATTGAAGGAAATGTCGGAAAACAGATTTGGCGACTTAGTGAAAGCAGTAGTTGACATTGAAAAAGAAATAATGGTTGTTGATGCAGAGCTACATGCAGATCAGGAAAAAGCACTTTTAGAAATCGGTTCACAGCAACAAAATATTTGGGGTATAAATTTATATCCTGATGATATTGATGAGGACTTCATTGAATTTGATTCTATGATAAACCTTCGCCCTTCTTGGGGAAATCGGAGTCGAGGTGTCGATAATGAAGAAATCCAAAAGAAAATAAAGATTATAGTTGATAGTTTAGTATTTGTCTAAAAATGCATGAAATGAAACCAAATTTTTATCACAAAGAATTGGCTCAAGGTGGTTGGCATAACTTAAGCTTTTTTGAACAAATGGCTAATGTTGGAAGCGAAGTTGAAAGAGCAATTAAATGGAAGAACAAAAACAAACCTGAACGTAGTCAATTAGCTTTTTTTAGAGCTCTTGAACTAATGGATTTTACAATTTCTGATAAAAATAATATAAACCGCCTGGGTGAATTATGTAGAACAAGAGAGGTTCTTGTTGATTACTTCTTTGCTGATAATCAATATAAATCAACTGATGTATTATGGCAAAAATACTTTAGAGCTTTTAATTGGGCAGCAAATCTAGCATCCACATAAATACCATATGACCAAACTAAACTCATGGATAAAGGCTTTTAGGCTAAGAACTCTACCACTAGCTATTTCAAGTATACTTATGGGAAGCTTTCTAGCTATTCATTCTGGCAGATATAGTTGGATTGTTATCATTTTGGCGATAGCTACAACGCTGTTCCTTCAAGTATTATCAAACCTTGCAAATGATTATGGCGATGGCATGAGAGGAACCGACAATGATGAACGCCTCGGGCCAATGCGCACAATTCAAAGTGGACAAATTACCCCGAAAGAAATGAGATTTGGGATAATAGTGTTTGTTGTACTATCACTAATTAGTGGCATCTGGCTGATTGTTAAATCACTTGGAGCAAACTGGAATATAAGTCTATTTTTCTTTATCCTCGGAATAATTGCAATTGCTGCAGCCATAAAATATACTGTTGGCAAAAACGCCTACGGATATTCGGGCATGGGTGATCTTTTTGTGTTCCTATTTTTCGGCCTTCTGGCCGTTGTAGGAACCTATTACTTGGTTTCACATAACCTTTCATGGCAAATATTACTCCCTGCTTCAACAATGGGTTTATTTAGCACTGGAGTCCTCAATCTCAACAATATGCGTGATATGAAAAATGATGCCCGTTCAGGAAAAAACACACTCGCATTATCCCTTGGATATCAAAAATCTAAAACATATCATTATATAATTATCATCTTGGGGATGATATTTACATTGATTTTTACTGTTCTTAATTATGTAAGTCCATGGCAATTTATTTTCATTATTACATTTCCTGCTTTTATTAAGGATTTAATTATAATCAGTGGCATTTCCGATAAATCCAAGTTAGATCCTTTTCTTAAAAAACTTGCCTTTTCAACTTTGATATTTACACTACTATTTGGAATGGGGCTACTTCTAAGCTAACCAAAATAAAATTTCACCTTCTTATTTTTATTCTTTCTACATCACCACTTTACATCATCACCATTCAATTACTTTACTATTTTTGCACGCGCTAATGACACGGAAAAGAATAATACAAAAAGCACTATTAAATTTGCATAAACTGCCTAAAAACCAGCTTATGGTAATATTGAGTATTGTAATTGGTTTCGTGGGTGGACTAATTGCGGTAATCATGAAAAACATTGTTTTCTATATCCGTGAACTTCTCACCAGCGACTTTTCTGTTTCCTATTCAAACTATCTTTATGTAGTTTATCCTGCAATTGGGATTTTAGCAACTGTAATTTTTGTCAAATTCATACTCCGAAAGCCGGTTAGAGACGGTATTCCCAATGTTCTTTACGCCATATCTAAAGAACGAGCAATTATTAAAAAGCATAATACTTTTTCCTCTATTATTTCCAGCGCACTTACCGTAGGATTTGGGGGATCGGTTGGACTTGAGGGACCTACTGTGGTAACCGGAGCTGCATGGGGCTCAATGATTGGAAAGGCTCTTCGGTTAAACTATAAACAATTAGTAGCAATATTGGGATTTGCTGCGGCGGCGGCCATGTCGGCAATTTTTAAGGCTCCCATAGCAGCTATTGTTTTTGCATTGGAGGTTATCCTATTTGATATGACAATGACAGCTTTAGTGCCGTTATTAATTGCATCAATTACAGCTGCACTTACATCATATATTTTTCTTGGTCAGGATATTCTATACCCATTTGTAATTGACCATAAGTTTGAATTAAATCAAACAATTTTCTATATAGGTCTTGGATTGTTTACATCCCTTATCTCAGTATATTTTATAAAAATGTACGTTTTATCGGGAAAGGTATTTGATCGTATCAATAACAGCTTTGTTAAATTCTTAATTGGAGCAGGATCATTAGGAGGTTTGATATTTTTATTACCAGCACTTTATGGTGAAGGATACGAAGCAATTAATGAAGGCCTATCAGGGCAACTTGAGTTTATTTTCGACAATAGTATTTTCTATAAATATAGCGAAAGCATCCCTATTGGATTACTTCTATTGTTTGCGATATTAATGTTTAAAGTTATTGCAACATCACTTACTTTTAGAGCAGGGGGTGTTGGTGGTATTTTTGCCCCTACCCTATTTATCGGAACAATGGCCGGCTTGTTTTTCGCAAGTGTAATTAATTATCTTGGTATTGCACAATTGCCCGTTGCTAATTTTGCCTTGGTGGGAATGGCCGGAATGTTGGCAGGCGTTGTTCATGCGCCACTTACTGCGATTTTCCTGATTGCCGAAATTACGGGAGGATATGATATGTTTCTACCCATTATGTTAGTTGCAACTATATCATATTCAATGGCAAAACTAATTGTACCCAAATCAATTTATACAATTCAGCTTAAAAATCGTGGTGAAGTTATTACTCACCACAAAGACAGAGCTTTACTATCGATGATGGATATTAATACGTTGATCGAACATGATTTCAGTACAATTGACCATGAAGCATCTTTGGGTGACCTTGTAAAGGTTATTACACATTCAACACGTAATGTTTACCCTGTTATTGATAGTGAAGATAATTTTTATGGAATTATATTTCTTGATCAAATCAGAGATATTATGTTCAAACCAGAGATGTATGAAGAAACGGCTGTACACAGTCTCATGTTTATGCCCTCTAATATTGTCCATTTTGATGATGATATGGAAACCATCGCAGGAAAATTCCAACATTCGGGCAAATACAACCTGGTTGTTTTAAAGGATGGTAAATATGAAGGGTTTGTTTCACGGGCAAATGTATTTTCGCATTATCGCGAAATACTAAAAGATATGTCGGAAGATTGACACTAATAGACACCACAGTATATTAACACTAACCATCTGAATATCTTAAACTTCTGTTTTAAAACAATAATAATTAAGTGTTGCAACTAATCTTAAAAAACATAAATTTGCATTTTCATTTAAATCTCCTCTCAGGTTGAGTACATTCTTCAAAAAGCTAGATTTTACAAAATATACCATAAGCCCTGTAAGGCTAAAAAGACTGGTATTGGTATTAAGTTTAGTGGTTGGCTTAGTCAGTGGATTAGCTGCAGTAGTGCTAAAAAACACAGTGTTTTTTACCCATGATTTAATAACTCATGGTTTTATTTTTGATGACTCAAACTATCTCTATCTGGCTTTTCCCTTCATAGGTATTGTCCTAACTGTAATTTTTGCAAAGTACATTATTCGTGACGACATTGGCCACGGTATAAGCAGAATATTGTACGCTATATCTCGAAAACAAGGCAGAATAGAATCACATAATATGTACTCATCCATGATTGGAAGTACACTCACCGTGGGTTTTGGAGGATCGGTTGGTCTCGAGGCACCCATTGTTCTAACAGGTAGTTCCATTGGATCATATCTTGGCAGACTATTTAGGCTTAATCAAAAAACTGTAATGGTATTAATTGGTGCCGGAGCTACAGGGGCAATAGCGGGTATCTTTAACGCCCCTGTTGCCGCTGTAATTTTCTCACTTGAGGTATTAATGATAGATCTAACTATGGGTGCATTAATCCCCTTACTCATAGCAGCAGCTGCAGGAGCTTCAGTTTCTTATCTATTGATGGGTAGCGGAGTATTATTTTCCTTCGACCTTGTTGATGGATTCTATATAAAACACCTTCCCTACTATATTGGTCTTGGTTTGTTCACCGGATTTGCTTCACTATATTTTACCAGAGCAACCTTATTTATCGAAAGTCTGTTTCATAAAATCAAAATTAAAACCGCAAGAGTAGTTATTGGTGGTGCTTCATTAGGATTATTAATATTTTTACTTCCTTCACTTTACGGGGAAGGATATGAATTTCTAGAGCTGCTCATCAACAATAAAGTAGACGGGCTGGTTAACGAGGACATTATTAGTGCTTCTTCAAATACTGTTCAAATTATAATATTTTTAGGATTAATTGTACTCTTCAAGGTTGTAGCAATGGCTGTAACTAATGGTAGCGGTGGAGTTGGTGGTATTTTTGCACCTTCATTATTTGTGGGTGGAGTACTTGGGCTGCTTTATGCAAGATTCATTAACTTGTTTGCAACATCCGGTATTCCTGAGAAGAACATGGCTCTGGTTGGTATGGCAGGAGTAATGGCCGGAGTAATGCATGCACCACTCACTGGTATCTTTCTAATAGCAGAAATAACTGGAGGCTACGAGCTCTTTACCCCATTAATCATAACAGCCACTATTTCCTATTTAACAATAATGTACTTTGAACCTCATTCAATATACACAAAAAAATTAGCAGCAAGGGGTGAGCTATTTACACATCATAAGGATAAATCGGTACTACAAATGATGAATGTAGTTAGTCATTTAGAAACCAATTTTAAAACTATCGATAAAGAAAGTAATTTGGGTGAACTAGTAAAGGTAATTGCAAATTCAGAAAGAAATATCATTCCGGTGATTGATGATGAAAATAACTTCTACGGATTAGTATTTGTTAATGATATCCGAAATATTATTTTCAATCAGGAACTTTACAATAAAATTCAGGTTGCTGATATAATGTATATGCCCGACCCCATCGTTAACATAAATGAATCAATGGAAGATGTTGCCCATAAATTTCAGGAAACCAGTAACTATAATTTACCTGTGATCAGTGATGGAAAATATTTAGGATTTGTATCGCGTGCTCGAATTTTTTCGACTTATCAAAAATTACTTAGGGAATTTTCGGAAGAATAGTTAGTGTATATCACCACCTGGCCTTTTAACCCCGCATATCCACATGGATAAAATAAGGATGAACTGAATTATTCATACAAACAAAAAACCATCCCTCAAATGAAGGATGGTTTATCATAAATTATTTTTAGATGTTTACTACATCATGCCTGGCATTCCACCACCCATAGGAGGCATTTGTGGCATTCCACCTGCATTTTCATCTTTATGCTCTGAAAGAACACATTCGGTAGTTAACAACATGCTCGAAATAGAGGCTGCATTTTCTAATGCTACACGAGTTACTTTTGTTGGGTCAACAACACCTGCTTTAATAAGATTTTCATAAACCTCAGTTCTGGCATTAAAACCGTAATCACCTTTACCTTCTTTAACTTTGTTAGCAACAACTGAACCTTCAAGTCCTGCATTCTCAACAATTTGACGAAGTGGTTCTTCCACAGCTCTTTTAACAATGGCTATTCCTGTATTTTCATCTTCATTATCACCTTTAAGCTTATCAAGGGCAGGAATTGTGCGAATAAACGCAACTCCTCCACCAGGTACAATACCTTCTTCAATAGCGGCACGGGTTGCATTTAAAGCGTCATCAAAACGATCTTTCTTTTCTTTCATCTCAACTTCACTTGCTGCACCAACATATATTACTGCTACACCACCGGCCAATTTAGCTAAACGTTCCTGAAGTTTCTCTTTATCATAATCGGAAGTTGTAGTTTCTATTTGAGCTCTTATTTGTTTAACACGAGATTCAATATTAGATTTCTCACCTTTTCCACTTACAATGGTTGTGTTTTCTTTGTTGATAGTAACTTTTTCAGCTTCACCAAGCATTTCAAGAGTTGCATCTTCAAGTTTATACCCTTTTTCCTCAGAAATAACTGTACCACCTGTTAGTATTGCAATGTCTTCCATCATTTCTTTCCTTCTGTCGCCAAAACCAGGAGATTTAACTGCAACAACTTTTAAAGAACCACGCAAACGGTTAACAACCAATGTTGCCAATGCTTCACTCTCAACATCTTCAGCAATAATTACAAGAGCTCTACCAGTTTGAGCAGCCTTTTCAAGAATTGGAAGCATATCTTTCATAACCGATACTTTCTTATCATAAATAAGAATGAACGGACTTTCGTATACTGTTTCCATTTTCTCGGTGTCAGTTACAAAGTATGGTGAGATATACCCACGGTCGAATTGCATACCTTCAACAACATCAACGTAAGTATCAATACCTTTTGCTTCTTCAATTGTAATAACACCTTCTTTTTTTACCTTTAGCATTGCTTCAGCAATAAGCTTACCAATAGTTGGGTCATTATTAGCTGAAATAGAAGCAATTTGTTCAATTTTTTCATTGCTATCGCCAACCATCTCGGTTTGTGCTTTCAAAGATTCAATTACGGCTGCTACAGCTTTGTCGATACCTCTTTTCAAATCCATTGGATTAGCACCGGCAGTAACATTTTTCAAGCCTGTTGCATAAATACTTTGGGCAAGAATAGTAGCAGTTGTAGTACCATCACCTGCAATATCATTGGTTTTTGATGCCACTTCTTTTACCATTTGGGCACCCATATTCTCAACAGGATCTTTTAGCTCTATTTCCTTTGCTACTGTTACACCATCTTTTGTTACCTGTGGTGCACCATAGGATTTTTCGATAAGAACATTTCTGCCTTTTGGTCCCAAGGTAACTTTAACTGCATTAGCTAATGCATCAACGCCATTTTTAATTCCATTTCTGGCTTCGTTACTAAAAATTATATCTTTTGCCATTTTTTTAATTTTATATTAGTTTCTTTTTCTTTAATTAAATTATCGCAAGAATATCTGTCTCGCTCATTATAAGATATTTGTTGCCACCTATCTCCATTTCAGTTCCGGCATATTTACCATATAATATAGTATCACCTACTTTAACAGTCATAATGGTATCCTTGTCGCCATCCGAAACTGCAACAACAGTTCCCTGATTTGGTTTTTCTTTCGCGGTGTCAGGAATAATTATTCCCGATGCGGTTTTTTCCTCTGCTACTGCAGGTTCTACAACTACTCTGTCGCCAAGTGGCCTGATGTTTAATTTTGTCATGTGATTTATTATTTTTTAACTTGAACTTCTACATGTCATAATCTATGCCAAACTATCGGGCAAAAAAAAATGTCAGAATGAAAGGCCTGTTTATATCCAGGTCTGACATTCTGACATTTTATTACTTCTAGTGTTCTACTACTCGTTCTCCACTTCCTCTTGTGGTGGTGGAGCTTGAAAATCTATCGGTGCAGCATTGTTAATATCTTCAACTTTATCAATAATTTCTGATTGTTCGGCACCAACAACTTCATAATTTCTCGGAATTATCATAGTTGCAGTTAAGCTTAGAAACAATAAGGCAATTGCTAACCCCCATGATGCTTTTTCTAAAAAATCGGCAGTTTGCCTAACGCCCATGAATTGAGAGCCGGCTCCGCTAAGGTTTGTGGCAAGACCACCACCTTTTGGGTTTTGCACCAATACGATTAATCCTAAGAGTACACTTACCGCTAATATGAGTATCGAAATAAAAATATACATTGTTCTATTATTTAAGATTCAAGTTCTTTTTCAGCCTTCTTAATAAGGGCTGCAAAGTAACTACTTTTTTCCGGAAATTTCAAACTTAATTTCTGATAAATTTTAATTGCTTTCTGCAGGTGTCCCTGATCGTAAAAAATATTAGCAAGTGTCTCGCTGACAATATTTTCATGATCAACAATACTTTCTCTTGCTTTTATTACAGGATCGTAAAAAGCTGCCTTCGGTCGACTTATAGATGGTTCATTCTTAATAAAATCGTCTATTATTTCATTTTTAGGCTTTGCAGGCTTAGATGGTTCTGCATTTTTTGTTCTTGCATTTTTCCTGATTTCATTTTCAGCCTCTAGCTCACTTATGTGTCGATCAATTATATTTTTGACTTCGGCTATTGATGCGGCTTCCTGTTCTGCATTTTCTTCGGATACTACTACAGATGGTTCTTTTTTGGATAATTCATCTACTACTTCCTTGGGTGGGGTTTCTTTTTTTGGAGGTGCCATTTCAATTTCTTCATCCGGAAGAACCACTTTAACATCCTCAGAGTTTAATCTGTCGATATGCTTTTTTAATAGTCCACGATTACTGACATATACAGCTGTTGTTTTTAATTCCGAATCGTATCTTATATTCTTTTCTTTAAAAAGATTAAGAGTAAGCAAAATTCGAGCTGTTTGGCAATAGGGAAATTCAGCTATTAGCCCAACAAGATCGGTAACTGATTGTGCATTTAGATTTTCAGGTTTCTGTAAAAAACCAATAAATTCATCTTTATTCATATGCTTCTTACCAATTAATTACTGCCTTATCAAAAACATCCTGAGCCAAATTAGTACACAATTCATCAATTAATTGCTCCTTAATGGAATTTAGATCATCAGTTGAAGCGTAATCATAAAACTGAGTAAACTTGGTTTCAAAATCTTTATCAGGCTCATATTTATTTGTAAACCTAGCGTTAATAACTATTGTAAGCCTGTTCTGAGCTGCAGTTTGATCAGATTGTATAGCAACAGGTGTAATTTTGTAATCTGTAATTTCTCCTTCAATCGCCAAATCGCCGTTTCGGTCAACCATTTCAAGATTTGTTTGACCGGTGAACTGATCTCGAAGTATATTAGTAAAAATAGAGCTAAGAGTAGGCTCAATCAACATTGCCCTGTTAGGAAAATATTGAACAGAAACAGTCTTTGCTTCAGCTGGAATTGATGCTCCTGTAAATGAATATACACCACATGAAGAAAATGCAATAACTACCAGAGCAAAAAATATAATACATAATAAAAACCTATATTGACTCCTCATATTCATTTCTTCGCTTAATAATCTCTATTTAATGTGATACTCCTTTATTTTACGATATAACGTTCTTTCTGATATCCCCAGTTCATTTGAGGCATTCTTACGTTTTCCATGATGCTTTTCTAAAGCCAATTTAATCATCTCACGTTCCTTATCCTGTAACGATAACGACTCTTCAATTACCTCCGAATGATCATAGTCTTCAACGTCCAGGTCGTCCTGCAAATCTGGGTCATCTTTGGGAGATGATATTTTAACCGAATGACTTGTGTGCGGTTTTGGAATAATTAAATCCCTGCCAAAATCTTTTACTAATAAGGCTTTGGTTTGCTCCATATCGTCATGATCATCACTCTTTTCAAGAATGTCAAGTACAATCTTTTTAAGCTCAGTCATATCCTTCTTCATATCAAAGAGCACTTTATAGAGCAATTCTCTTTCCGAAAAACCATCCTCTTTCTTTTTATATAATACAGGTAAATCAGATGTTCTACCAGATGGTAAATACTCCTTCAAAGTTGGCGCATCGAGTAATTTATTTTTTTCGATTATCGATATCTGTTCAGTAATATTTTTTAGTTGACGGATATTTCCAGGCCAGTAAAAATTCTTCAGTACTATAACTGCATCTTCAGTTAATTTCAATGGTGGCATTCTATATTTTTCGGCGAAGTCGGTTGTAAACTTCCTAAATATCAAATGTATATCATCCTTTCTATCGCGCAATGGGGGCACAAGTATCGGAATGGTATTAAGCCGGTAATATAAATCCTGACGGAACTTTCCTTCCTCAATCGATTTAGGAAGATTAACATTGCTGGCCGCCACAACGCGAACATTTGTTTTTATCACTTTTGATGAGCCCACTTTTAGAAATTCACCAGTTTCAAGTACCCTAAGTAATCTAACCTGTGTTGACAGCGGAAGTTCGGCCACTTCATCTAAAAATATTGTGCCACCATCCGCAACCTCAAAATATCCCTTACGAGCTTCATGAGCTCCTGTAAATGAGCCTTTTTCATGCCCAAATAACTCAGAATCAATTGTTCCCTCAGGAATAGCACCACAATTTACGGCAATATAATGACCATGTTTTCTAGAACCAGATTGATGTATTATTTGGGGGAAAACCTCCTTGCCAGTTCCACTTTCACCAGTAATAAGTACAGTTAAATCGGTTGGAGCTACTTGTATGGCAACATCAATAGCTCTATTTAGTAATGGCGAATTACCTATAATCCCAAATCTTTGTTTTATTGATTGTAAATCCATCTATTGGTTAGAAAATATAAAGTATAAAATTAGTCAATTTATTGCAATCAGCAGAATTAACGTAACTGAGCACTAAATTGTTGCTCATATACAGTTAGTATTCTTTTCATTGTTTTATCTATAATCTTGTCAGTTAGGGTACTGCTTTCATCTTGAAGAATAAATGACAAAGCATATGATTTTTTACCTTCACTTATATTTGATCCTTCGTAAATATCAAAAAGATCAACATTCTTCAATAGTTTGCGCTCAATTTTCATTGCAGCATCCCTAAGTTCGTTAAACCGGATATGCTTATCCAACACAAGCGATAAATCACGTTTTACAGCAGGGAATTTTGACACCGGTTTATAAGCTACATCTCTAAATTTTGAATATCTGATCAGTTTTGTCCAGTTAATATCAGCACAAATAACTTCCTGACGAATATCAAATTGATTTAATAATTTCTTGCTAACAATTGAAACATCAGCAAGTATGTTTTCATTCAGAATATATTGTAACGAATAATTAAATGAATCTGACTGCGTATCTACGAGAGATAGTTTTTCCAGGATTCCCATCTTTGTGAAGACACTGTTTACAATACCAGTAATATTGTATATATCAACTTTTTTATCAGAATTACCCCATGAACTACCAGAAGCTTTTCCAGTTGCCAGTATCATCAAATGCTTCTCTTCGATATAATTTTTAATACCGTCTGATTTCTCAAACTTATGGTTTAGACTATAAGTTTTCCCAAACTCAAAAATTCCTAAATTAGGTAACTTACGGTTTATGTTATAGGCTACGGTTTCAAGTCCGCCAAAAAGCAATGATTGACGAAGGACACTTAAATCTTTGCTAAGTGGGTTTAACAGGTTTACGTTATTATTGGTAGTAAAATCATTACTGGCCTCAACAAACTCCGCCTTGGTTAATGAATTATTCATAATCTCTGACAATCCCTGTCCAACCAAATAATCGGCAATTGAATTATGAATCTTTTCCAAATCAGGTATAGGTCGCGAGCTGATTGATGAATTTAGTTTTCCGGTAATTTCAATATTGTTATATCCATAAATGCGGAGTATTTCTTCAACAATATCTGCCTCACGGGTTACATCAACTTTAAAAGTAGGCACAAGTAACTTCATCGAATCCTCGTTAAATTCAACAACTTCTACCTCCAAATCAGTTAATATGCTCTTTATCGTTTCTTTGTCAATTCTACTACCTATTAATCTGTCGACATTACTAAGAACTATGTCAACATTCCAGGGAACAATATGCTTTGGATAAATATCCTTTATATTGGAAGAAATGGATCCTCCTGCAAGTTCTTTGATTAGTGAAGCCGCTCTTTTTAATGCATATACAGTAATATTTGGATCAGCGCCTCTCTCAAATCTGAATGAAGCATCGGTTTGAAGACCATGTCTTTTGGATGTTTTACGAATATGCTTAGAATCGAAATATGCACTTTCCAAAAATATATTTACAGTATCGTTATTGACTCCTGATTTTGTACCACCAAAAACTCCTGCAATACACATCCCTCCTTCTTGGTTGCATATCATAAGGTCGTTGTGATCAAGCTTTCTTTCAATTTCATCTAAAGTGATAAAAGGAGTATCCTTTGCCATTTTTCGAACGATAACTTTCCCTCCTACAATCTCATCAGCATCAAATGCGTGCAATGGCTGGCCTGTTTCGTGCAATACATAATTAGTAATATCTACAATATTATTTATTGGCCTAACCCCGATGGAATTCAATTTTAATTTCATCCAATCAGGTGACTCACCAACTTTTATTCCACTTATACTAACACCCGAATATCGTGGGCATGCCTCAATATCTTCAACAATTACATCGATATCAAGATTATTATTATCCACTTTAAAATTATCCACCGATGGAAGACTTAGTGAATAACTACGAGTATTATACAGTTGATTTAATCCGGCAACCAAATCACGTGCTGTCCCAATGTGTGATGTGGCATCACTACGGTTGGGAGTTAATCCTATTTCATATACTATATCATCCTCTATTTGAAAATATTCAGAGGCTTTCATTCCAACTTCAACATTGGCAGGAAGAACTATTATACCTTCATGTGATGTTCCTAACCCGAGCTCATCTTCAGCACAAATCATACCTTCAGACACTTGGCCTCTTATCTTTGCTTTCTTAATTATAAACGAATCATCTGCTTTGTACAGAGTAGTTCCCACTGTAGCAACAACAACTTTTTGCCCCATAGCTACATTGGGCGCACCACAAACTATGGGAAGAAGTTCATTATTACCAATATTAACGGTTGTAACACTCAGTTTATCAGCATTTGAATGTTGCTCACAAGTTACAACCTCACCAATTACTAATCCTTCTAATCCTCCCTTAACCGACTGGAATTTCTCCATTCCTTCAACTTCAAGACCAATATCAGTTAATATTGTGGATAATTTTCCAGGCTCAATATTTATATCAATATACTGCTTAAGCCAGTTATACGAAATCTTCATTCTTATGCATTTTTGTAATAACCTGCAAAAGTAATGATAATTGCGAAAGGCAAGGGTAGGTAGGGTGCTGAAAATTGTATTGCAGACAAACTAAACCAAATAAGGCTCAGACGTGGTTGCCTAAATAGAAAGCAATATACTAGCAATTTGAATGCTGAGAATGAATATTACGAAATTCTTCCCCAATTTTGTTTTCCTTTTTTGATTTGTTCTAATTGTTTTTTAAGGAGCATATTTTGTGGTGAGGAAAGAGTTGGGTCATTTTGCAAGATTTCTTCTCCAAGATTTCTGGTTTTTGTTATTAAATTGGTATCATGAACTAAACTGGCAATTTTAAGATCCAGCACACCCGACTGTTGTGTTCCCTGTAAATCTCCCGGACCTCGAAGCTGTAAATCGGCCTCTGCAATTTTAAAACCATCTGTGGTATCAACCATTATTTCAAGACGTTTGCGGCCTTCGTTTGAGAGCTTATAGCCTGACATAAGTATACAGTAAGATTGATCGGCTCCACGGCCTACCCTACCCCTAAGTTGATGAAGCTGTGAAAGGCCGAAACGCTCCGAATTCTCAATTATCATTACTGAGGCATTTGGTACATCAACACCTACTTCAATAACTGTTGTGGAAACCATTATATCCGTTTTACCCTCTACAAATCGTTGCATTTCAAAATCTTTATCTTCAGGTTTCATACGGCCATGTAACACGCTTACCTGATATTCCGGCATTGGGAAATCGTGAAGCATATTCGCATATCCATCCATTAGGTTTTTAAGATCAACTTTTTCAGATTCTCGAATTAATGGGTAAACTACATATATCTGCCTCCCCAGTTTTATTTGCTCTCGCATAAATCCAAGTACACGCAATCTGCTTTTTTCAAATAAATGGGATGTACTTACGGGTTTTCTACCGGGAGGTAGTTCATCAATAACTGATATATCAAGATTCCCGTAAACTGTCATAGCTAAAGTTCGTGGAATTGGTGTTGCTGTCATTACCAGCACATGGGGCGGTACTTTATTTTTTCTCCATAATTTTGCTCGCTGAGCCACACCAAATCTATGCTGTTCATCAATAACCACAAAACCAAGATTATTGAACTTTACTGTATCTTCAATTACAGCATGAGTTCCAATTAATAAATGCAAACTACCATCAATAAGGCTCTGATGAATAACTGTTCGTTTCTTTTTTTTGGTTGAACCTGTAAGTAATTCAACCCGAATATCCATACCTTGAAGCATGCTATTAATACTATTAAAGTGTTGTGTAGCTAATATTTCGGTTGGAGCCATTATACATGACTGAAATCCATTATCCATTGCTAACAACATGCACATTAAGGCAACCAGGGTTTTTCCGCTACCTACATCGCCCTGCAGAAGTCTATTCATTTGATAACCACTGCGCATATCAGCCCTAATTTCTTTAATTACGCGTTTTTGTGCGTCGGTTAAAGTGAATGGCAAATGCTTTTCATAAAAATCATTAAAAGTACTGCCTACAACTTCAAAGGTTTGCCCAATAATTTTACGATTCAATGAGTTTTTTTGCCCAAGTATCTGTAATTGAATCAACAATAATTCTTCAAACTTAAGCCGTTCGCTTGCCTTTGTTATTATGGTTGAATTTGAAGGAAAATGTATATTTATGAGGGATTGCTCTCTATCAAGTAGTTTATATTTCGCTAAGATATATTCTGGAAGGGTTTCATATAATCTGTTAGTACATTGGCTTAATAATTCTTTTATTAGTTTACTTATACCTCTGGCCCCAAGTCCCGAATTCTTTAATTTCTCGGTAGAGCTGTATATGCCCTCGAGACGTTGCCCGCTAAGCTTAAATGATTCAACATCATAATCCTCAATTTCGGGATGCACAAAATTAAATTGGTTTTTAAATACTGAGGGTTTACCGAAGATAATATATTTCCGTCCTGGTACGAACCGATTCAAGACCCACTGTAGACCTCTAAACCAGATAAGCCCAATACTTCCAGAATCATCTGTAAACGTAGCTGTTATATATCGTGTTCGTTTATCTCCTACTTTTTCAAGACCAGAAACCTTACCTACGAGTTGAAAATAGGTATTATCAGAAACTACATCAGTTACTTTGTATATCCTGCTTTTATCAACATATCTGAAAGGGAAATAATTTAATAGGTCATCAAAAATAACTATACCCAATTCCTTTTTTAGGATTTCAGCCTTTTTAGGACCAACTCCCTTAAGATAAGTTATATTGCTTTCAAGAAAACTCTGCATATTATTAAACTACCTCACAAAGTTAATCTGATTTAGAAAACTGCAATCTAATGGAAATAAAAAAACCTCCCATTTCTGAGAGGTTCTATATTTGATATAATAGTTATTAATACTGCCACAAATCTTCTTCAAACATAAACATTTCTGTTTTTACTCTTTCTGATTCAAGCAATGCATCAACACCGGTTGCATAGGCATTAATTCGCCTATCGTATACATTTTGTTCCTTATAAATATAGCTATCGAACAATCGCTTCCAGAACAATTCGTCGTAAGTGAGTCGTGCTGCTGAGTTAAACTCATTAAAAACAAGTGCTTGAGCAAATACATCTCGAGCTTCTGCATAGGAAATCCAAAACAGAGGCGACGGTTGTTCCTGTCCATCACGTTCAACCATAAGAATAGGACACAAAGCAATTATGCGTACCATCATTTGGCTACGTTGTTTATCAAAATACCAATCTTCCTTAATACGTAATCTCATCACTTTTGTTGGATCAAATTCAGTAATAATCAAAGTATCGTATTCTTCGTAAGGTGGATAAGGACGACGACCTACAGTAGGTAGAGTATCTGTTTGTCGGCCAACTATTTCATTAAAAGTTATTGGCACCAGTAACTCATCAGTATTACTAATATCATAGGCTGTCATTTGGCCACCCTCTTTTAAAGCATCAAGCACAATCATTATAAACGACTTCCAGTTAGCCTGAGAATCGATTGGGTAGTAAAACTTTTGGTTGAACTTTTGCTTAAAATCTATCTCACGCCAAATCCTCTTCGACCACATTACGTCGGCCTTACGAATTGGAGGATATGGAATAGGCTTTTTATTTACACTCCAGCTCTCTTCAGGAAACAATCCATCAACTGGTGCCTCATTTATTATTTGAGATACTGCACTTAATGAAAGCAGCATTGAAAATGTAATTAAGCCGACTAACAATTTTTTCATCCTACAATATTTTTAATGTTACTTAAGTTCCAAGTTAATTGGGTTTAGCCTTCTGTTTGTTCCATCAGGTCCCGTTGCTTGGATATTTTCAAAGAAAAACTTTTGATTTCTTTTACCATTACGAATTATATTAATAACCTCTTCATTAAAAACATTTCCTTTAACGTTTTTTTGAACCCAGTCACCATTTATAATTGCCCCAAAGGTGTATGATCCGACAATAAAATATAGATCAAACTCAAAATCTTTCATATTAGGGATAATAGCAGCTGCAGCAAGGAGTACATTTTTGTCGATCAGTCCATCTGTCATACCACCAATCTCGGCGGTAGGATCTGGTACTCGTTTCACTCTAAATTCTGATTGTCCAAGGGAAATCCTATCGCCATCAATTTCTGCGGATGCACTAATAGTAGCAATACTCTTACCCTCAGGTCTTTTATCAATTCGCACCGACCATTCTCCATCCTTTTTGGTTAATTTACCGATTGAAATTACCGGATTAATTTGATCTTTTGACAAACCGGCTGCAGAAATTGAAACGGGGTTATCCACACCAATATAAAATACATTCATTTTTAATGGTGCAACAGTAAGTGATGGAGGTGCTACATAATATGAACCAAAATACGGATATGAAATAAATTCATCGGTTACCGGATCACGCATTTGAATAACACCTGCATATTTCTGTAATCCTTCGGCATTAGTTCCAAACTCCAATTTTATCTTTCCATCTTCACCTTCTACAGTTTTGGCTCTACCTAAATCAGACTCTTTCCACTTATCAATACCTTGAACGTACTTACTATTCAATTGTGTTTTTGAATCATAAGCTGCAACAAGTACATCTGCTTCGTATTTCTGTCCTTTAAAAACGTAGGTACTCTTTGGAATTATTTTTGCTTCTACGTTATCGAACTTAAAGTCTTTTTCACTAACCGATGCATATAAATAGTTAAGAGTATTAAACTCTGCTGATCTAACTTCAGCAATAATTTTATTTAAGATTGTAATATCTGCAGCAAGTATAGTATGATAGAAGTTATGCTGCTCCCAAGTTTGAGGTGTTCCACCAGCATCCTGATAAGCATATGGTTGTCCTTCCGGGTTTGTTATCAGTCCGACTTTAGTAGAGTTTGGAGGCAGATCCATAATACTAAGAACAGTATCGCGATAAACCTGCATTTTCTTCGACAAAGTAAAGGCTTCACCATTTTGATTTTCGCGCATCATGTAGAAAGTGGTTGCATCGAACTTATCTTTCGTTGGTACGGATCTCAAATCGAGAACTTTTTTATGAACTCCGTTTATTACAGTATCAACATAGTAAAGTTTCATTATTTCGGTCGAGTCTTTCCTCTCACTAACCCTTACTAATTCGTACTTAACAAAGTCGAGATATTTAATTAAACTAGTTGCTTCTTCTTTAACGTTTCTAGCACGTTCCCAATAAGGTCCAACCTTTTTTGGGTTCATTGTATATTGATTCTCAAACTGAGCATACTTCTCTTGTATTTTTGCCGTAAGGCTCTCGTTAGTGCTTTCCATTGATTTGTTAACCACTAGGAAAGCATCCAGAATCTCTTTAGAAACATTTAGTGCAAGGAGTGCTGTGAGTACCAGGTACATCATAGCAATCATTTTTTGCCGTGGGGTTTCTTTATATCCAGCCATTTTTTATTGTATTAATTTATGGAAATTATAATTACAAAATATGCTAAACATTAGCATTCATGGCTGATAGCATATTACCATAAACTTTATTAAGAGAACTCATACGTTGTGTTAGAGATTCCATTTGCCCTGAAAATTCAGCTGTAGAAGCAGTTGATGTTTCAAGTTTTGAAAGGAATTCGTTCATTGTTACTTGTAACTGTTCTGATGATTCAACAGCTTTATTGGTACCTTGTAACTGAATCTCATAAATTGCATTAAGAGCTGATAAGTTTTCACCAATCTTACGTAATTGTTCATTATAAGCATCACCTTCAACGGCAGTAAAATCAAGAGCAGATACAGATTTAGATAATATCTCAGCAGATTTTTCATAGCTATCAGCTAAACTTTGTGCTGATTGGGTAGCAGCTTTTACAGAACCTGTAAATTCTTCAGTTGAAGTAACATCAGCTTTCATAGCCTCACTTACCTCGTCATAAGCATTTGCCAGGCTAGTTACTCCTTCATTAACTCTAACCATATTCTCGGAATACTGATTTGTTGCTTCAACTTCTTTACCGAAAGCATAACTTAAATCCTGAGCCGAACCTGAGGCAGTTTTCATATTCTTATAAAACTCTTCAGACACAACCGCAGCATCAGCCACGCTATTCATTTTAAGTGCATTTTCACTTAATCTTCCCATACCATCTCCTAAACGTCCGATAGTTGCTTCATCAATTTGAGCTTTCTCGAGCATTTCGTCAAGCATTTCGGTAGGTGATTTTCTTTTCTTCAATTCTTTATTTTTAACTCCACCATACATACCAGCTAATTCAGGATGTACAAGACTCCAGTCGGGTTCAACGTGTGGTGGCTCAAATGCCGAAAAGAAAAATATTAATGCTTCAGTACCTAAACCGATGATAAGCATAATATCTGCATAAGGATAGTGATTAATTTTAAATAGTGCACCAATAAGTACTACTGCTGCCCCTAAGCCATATACTTTGGCCATGAAATTACGATAACCTCGTGTTTTTGTAAAATTGAATAAGCCCATGATTAAAATTTGTTAGATATTTTGATTTGGTTTGAAAACTCAATTAATTATAAATTCTTGATGCTTTGTTTGGATTATCTCCTTTGTTGCGACCCAGATAAGGTTGAACACATCTAAAGCCTACATATGATTTAGCAGTGTCCTGATACTCAAATGAACGAGTAGTAACTTGCAAGAAATATGCAATGTCTTTCCATGATCCACCACGAATAACTTTTCTTTTCATTACCGGAGGATCATCTTCCTTAGCATTATAAGTATAATTTGGATTCATATCCCATGTAAAGTTATATGTGGCAGGATCAAATGCACTATTTGTCCATTCAGCAACATTACCCGACATATCATACAGACCCCAATCGTTTGGAGGATAATGTGCAGCTATTACTGTACGGATACCACCATCGGCAATATAATTACCTCTAAGTGGTTTAAAGTTTGCCAAGAAGCATCCTTTTTCATTTCTGGTATAAGGACCTCCCCATGGAAATGGATTTAATGTATAACCTCCTCTGGCAGCCCATTCCCACTCGGCCTCAGTAGGCAAGCGAAATTCAGCTAAATCAACACCACCTTTTTTACTTCTTAAGTGTGAATTAAGGAATTCTGTTCTCCAAACACAAAATGCCCGTGCTTGTTTCCAGTTAACACCTACAACAGGATAATTATCATATGCAGGATGCCAAAAATACTTTTGAGTTAGAGGATCGTTGAATGAATAAGTATAATCGTGTATCCATGATAATGTATCGGGATATACGCCAATGGTTTCTTTACGAACATAAACCGAACGGTCACGAAGGCCTTGAGGACGGTTTGCTAAACCAGCATTTCTATAATCAGCATCTTCAGAAAAATCTTTTTTTGCTGCGGCATGCAAGTCAACCCAATAGTATTCATACATTAATTTACGAGTGTCTATTTCCTTAAGGCGGAAAAACCTTTCGTGTTCAGGAAGATACATTTCTTCTAATGCGTCCCTAACATCCTGGTCTTCACTATGCCAATCAATATCTGTTTTCCAATTTAGATAAGGTGGATCATAAACCTCTCCTGTTTTTGCATTTTCCTCAATAAGATATTCCTCTGGATTTACATCGCCAAGAATTGTTCGTGCAATTGAGTCGCGTACCCAATTTACAAACATTCTGTATTTATCGTTGGTGATTTCTGTTTCGTCCATAAAAAATGCACTTACCGATATAGTCTTCGGCTGAATCATGTGGCTATTAGTAAGATCCTCGTCGCCAGCACCCATAGTATAACTGCCCATAGGTACGAATACCATACCAAATGGGTCAGGCTGATAGAATGGCTTAGATTTTTTTCTTGTGCCTACCAATTCCCCGTTTCCAGAGTTACTACAGCTTGCAAGAAACGTAACAACCAGTGTGTATAAAAGCAATCTTTTCATCATAAAAAATTTGTTTATTGCGATATTAATCCCTTCTCCTATTTTCATTAGAGCGGCCAAAAGTAACAAAATATACATTTAATAAGCCACATGTTTATTAATTTTCAAAATAAATACTACAAGTATCTAGTATTTTTATAACTTGTCTTAGAACGATCTGATTTAATTTTGAAACAATAATTAAGGCTTATTTCATGACTTCCGGGAACCCCTAACCTCTTAGTGTTCACATCGTATGCATAGCCAAGCCTAAAATCCTTGAATCTCAAACCAACAATTGCGCCAACTGATTCTTGAAAACGATAATTCAATCCTCCCCAGAAACGGCTATTGTAATTAACGGTGGTTGATATATTATATTGTGTTGAAATAAAATCACTTTGTATTAAGATTGAGGGCTCTAACTCGAATCTGGGATCATTTGGGAAAATATAATTATACCCTCCAATAATGTATAGAGTTCTGTCAGTAGAAATTATTCCCTCTCCAGAAGGATCAAGTTTTACAAATTTTGATTTCAGAAGATTAGTAAAAGACACCCCTATATAGTAATTATTAATCGATTGAAAATATACGCCTAAATTGGCATCAAACCTCATATCGCTTTGTGCCGATGATAGTATCACCGGATCATCATCAACAGCAATATACTTCGAGCCATCAATACTTCGGTTTTTTAGCACGGCTCCAATGCCAATACCAAGAGTTCCTATTGATAGCTCTGTATGAAATGAATAAGAAAGTAATAAACTTATGTCGTTCCAATTATATGTAGCTTTATCCTGAATTATTGCCCCGCCTAGTCCCCCATGTAATAATTTTATGGGCGAATCAATAGTAATTAAGTAATCTTCAGGAGCTGCATTATCACCAGTTTCATAATCTTTAAAACCAGCCCATTGCTGACGCATTAAGCCGTTAACACAAATGCCTTCACGCATTCCTGCATAAGCAGGATTTGTGAACATTTGAGCATCTCTATATTGTGTAAATATTGGCGCTTGCTGCCCAAAAATACCGCTGGTTGGCAACAGGACAAATAAAATAGTTATATAATAAAATAGTTGTTTCAAGCTTTATAGTTTGTGATGGCTAAATTAAAAAAAACATAACTAATAACTCATTATCCCTTGTAAATGTTGTATTCAAAATTAATATTTATATATAAATCTCTATTACAATTGGTTTGGCAATTAGTCTTGCTAATTAAAATTATAAATATTTATTTCATTATAAATTGGTTCTTTCGTTGATAGAATACTCTCATACAAAATTATACTATCAACTGTAGTTTTTTGAAGAAAGACATCTTTAACTCTATTAATTTCCTGATTAAACAATTTTTTGTCAACAATTCTTGAAATTCTTCCAATGGTAAGATGAGGAACAAAATTCTGTCTGTCGCTCCTGAATCCAACTTCATCCAAATTATTCAGCAATTTTTTTACTAACTTTTGCAGTTGCTCATTTTCAGTAATACCAAACCAAATAACTCTTGGTTTGTAGCTACTACCAAAAACTCCTGTTTTTTTAAATTCAATATCAAAAGAACTAAACGACTCAATAGAATCGATAATAACTCTATTGACAATAGAAATGCTCTCTTCGGATGTATCGCCAAAAAATTTTAATGTAATATGGAATTTATCTGGATCAATCCAACTTATTTTATTATACTCAAGTGCCTTCCTAATAGAATTATACGTATCAATCATTTTTGCATTAGGTGAAATCTTTATGGCAAGAAAAAGGCGCTTCATGGCTCATTAAATGGAATCATTAACGATAATTATGCTTGAGGTCTTACCTGACCAGCCTTCTGTATCAAATACCTGCAAACCTACTTCATAGGTTCCTGATTTAGAGTATTTATAGTTAATTATGGGAACTGCTAATGGTTCAGTCCATTGTTGTTTTCCTTCAAAATCCCAAGAAAATCGCAGCAGATTTAGCAAATCTTCTGTATCGTTACTGCCAATAGCAGTAAAGGTTACTATTGTTGAAGTATCGATAATTACAGGGCTATAAGAAAAGACAGCTAGTGGAGGATTGTTTGGATTTATTTCTGTAGAATCCTTACAAGAAATCAACGAAAGTGACAAAACAGCTATCATACATAGTGGTACTAATCTTATTATTTTCATGTTATATGGGTGGTGGTTAATTAATACTAAATTAATCAGGTTATTATTTAGACTGCTAATTTACAATTTATTTTTAATTTGAAAATAAATGCTATTAAAGAATAATTATCTTTGCTCGCTGATTTTCAACAAATGTTAGTTGATCTTTGCTTTCACCGGGGGATTAGCTCAGTTGGCTAGAGCGTTTGACTGGCAGTCAAGAGGTCATCGGTTCGATTCCGATATTCTCCACTCAATAACAGAGAGTTGCAAAGTGTTTTTGCAACTCTCTTTTCATTTGCACTCTATTTGCACGCATTTTTTATAAAACATCTATTTGAATCTATAAATATGCATCTTCTCTTGATTTATCTTCATCATTAGATAATAAGTACTTAATATTACCACTTATACAAGTTGGGTCTTTGTAATAACTTCGTTGTAGAAGTTTGATAATTGGTTGAGTAGATTTATGGGAATCGTCAATCAAACTGACCACACCATCCCGATCGGAATAGACCAGTTTTGATGTGTTAAAATCTGACATATACTGTTGTCAGTTAAAATCGGCGCTAGGTGGTCAGATGCACAGGCTCTTCCACCCCACTATAAATTAAGGTTAAGAACATTCAGAATAAATTAAATACATAATATTCTTTTATTTCTTTATGTCATTATTAATTGCTGTTATAAGTAATCTATATCAAAAATCATTAAGACCGTTTTAAGACCATCTAGGTCTTGACGTGCATTACATTAATGTTTCATCTTTCTAAGGCTAATTTACTTAACCCACGTAAGCCGTTGAGGTAATGGTTGTTGTGCATTTTCTTAAGTTTCACTTAGTACAAAAGTGAAACTTGGTATTTCCTATCGTATGTGCTTTATTTTCTAATGTTTAATTATCTGTTTATATTTAATTATTTATTGAAATCCTTTTGTATTAATGCCAATAATTTTTCTTTGTTAATTGGTTTTGAAATGTAATAGTTACACCCTGCTTCCAATGCTTTTTCCTTGTCGCCTGATAGTCCGAAAGCTGTTTGTGCTATTATGATAACATCTTTGTTAAATTTTCTTATTTGTCTTGTTGCTTCATACCCATTTAAATCAGGCATTTGAATATCCATTAAAACCAAATCAAGATCAGGGTTATTTCGGCAAGCCTCAATAACTTCAGTTCCGGTTTCTACTACAATAATTTCTTTCATAAAAGCATCAACGCTAATTTTAAGAAGCATTTCAGATGTTTCATCATCTTCAGCTATTAGTATTTTTAGCTTTGGTATATTAGTTTCATTTATATCGGATAAAATAATATTTTCAGTGATAATAGAATTTTCTGGTTCAACGTTATAAGGAATGGTGAAATAAAAGGTTGAGCCCATTCCATCTTCGCTTTCCACCCATATTTTACCACCGAGCTTTTCCACATAAGCCTTGGAAATAGACAAACCTAAACCGGCACCTTGATAAGCATGCTTATCGGAAATATCAGCTTGAATAAAACGCTCAAAAATTGCTTTCTGCCTGTCTTTTGGAATCCCAATCCCTGTGTCTTTAACAAAAAATTGTACGAATGGATTCCTATTTGACCTCTCCTTAAGTAGAGGTCAAAACTTCTAGAAAAAGTTTTGTGTGAGGTGTAATAAAATATATTTCGTTTTTTGTACCTTTAGGTCAAAATGAAACGAGTGAGATACCTATATGGCTCTACCTCGAGGATAGTTCGTTTCAAGAAATTTCTTTATTTGGCAAATTGTCTTTTAAAACTGCCTCAATAGTGGTCAAGTTATTATCATAGTTGTCGATGGCCAATATTTTTATCATTTCTTACTAAGGTATTTTGCAAGATGATCATACTCTTTTACATTACGTTTAGAATCAGATTGAATTGCTTTTTGATATTTTCTTACTTTGGCAATCTCCTTCAATTCAATAACGGCAATATCTTTGGGCAGTCTTTTCCTGATATTATGGTAAGCTCCTATAAAAAGAATTCCTGTTTCGTTCTCGCCTAGCGTTTCAGCTATTCTACCGGCAATAAATCGATCCCTCCGCCTTAAAAAAATTGGTTTTGATATTTTATACCTGAGCAGTTGAAAGAGTTTTTTAATATTGGTTTTTGATTTCAAGATAGATTGAAGCCCATCGTATTCATTTTTAACCATTTTAAAATCTTCGGTCTTGATAAGAATGGCACCCCGTCCGATAAGTTTCGCAACAATTTCTGAATTTTTACTTCCTGATTTAATACCCTCGTTTACGATTTTCATGGCAGGTTCACCATCAACGAACATTCCATCCTGGTATATTTTAGTCCCTTTTATATATATATCAGGACTCTCAAAATAGGATTCAATCTCATCCCAATAATCATTTACATTATCAATGTGATTTTGCCATTTCTTTTCTCCGATCGCAGAAACACTTTTTTGTTGAAGTTCATCGGCAAGCGATCCCATATCGGCAATTGTATGAATGATCTGTACGTATATCAAAGTTCTCATTGTTGTATGCTTTTTGTGTGATGATTACATCAAATCACCCAAAGGGCCGAGGTTGATGTTTAAATCCCTGTCGGTGAGGTTGAAGTATTTTTTCAATTCTTCCATTTTCATCTCCAGTTTCATCAGGGTTTCTCCCAATCTTTCTATTTCGGCATCGGTTAATGTCCCTCCATCCACCCGGCGCATAGCCTGTTTTTCAACCAGTTTCCTTATCAGCTCAACCAGTGTTAATACAAGTTTTGCAATACCAGAATCGGCATTCTCCGGTGTGAGTGCAAGCTTCGAGTCGGCAACTTTTTCTATCCTTTCTATTTCATCCGTAATATCCTGGATGGAGAAATCAACCGTTCCTTTATTACTGAGTATTTTATTATTTCCCATCTTCCTGTTATTTTAGTGTAACATCTACAAAATTATATGGAGGCCATGGGCCTGTTAATATGAAGTTCAGTCCTGGATACTTGATTTGCATATCCTTAATGGCCATAACCAATTCATCTTTCTTATCCTTTTCCAATAAAAAAACTGCATCAATAAGAGTCGAGGTGCTGGTCATTTTTTTAACTTTTTTTACAGCATTATTTTGGATGAGCAATCCTGTGAATTCCGCAATAATCTTATCAACATAGTTTAACAACATTTCTTCACGTCGGTGAGCTTTAAGTTTCCGGTTTACATATTCCCTGAACACTGAATCTTTGTTTCCGGTAATTGGTTGTTGTGAGGTATGGCTAACTTCTTCTGATTTTGCCAGAAGCTCGGTCATTAATTTTTCGGAATCGCAAATGACCTTAAGTCCGAATTCATTCTTATTTTCCACTTGCTGAAGATTATTTTGGAATTCAGGATAGTTTCTTTCGAGCATTTTCCGAATCGCATCGGGCGAATCCAACATGGAACCAAATCGCATGGGAAGCAAGGTAAAATGTTCTGCCAGGCTTGCAATCACCCCGGCAAAAGCAATGGCATTGGCTTTGTCAGTAATCAAATCAGCTCTTTCAATTTCGCTTACCACTGTCGAAATTTCATCAACATTAACAGCAAATAAGTCAGCACCAGCAAAGCCTTTCATCCCATCCAGACATGCAGCCAGTTTTCCCGGACCTCTTTTTTCTGATACTATAGCGTAAATTATCTGCTCCATTGTATAATTGTATTAACGATCATCTGTATGAATAGTTGGTTATTTATTCTTATTTATTTAGAGAAATACTGTCCTATTAAGGCCAGTAATTTAGTTTTATTAATTGGTTTTGAAATATAATCATTACATCCCGCTTCAATTGCCAATTCTCTGTCGCCGGTAAGTGCAAAAGCTGTTTGTGCAATAATAATAACATCTTTATTAAATTCCCGTATTTGCCGGGTAGCTTCATATCCACCCATTTCGGGCATTTGAATATCCATCAGTATCAAATCGATATCGGTATAGTTGCGGCAAACTTCGATGGCTTCGAGCCCGGTTTCAGCTATTAATAATTCTTTGGATAAAAGTTTGATTATCGATCGAAGATACATTTCTGAAGTTTCGTCATCTTCGACAATCAATATTTTCAGTCCCGAAATCTGTGGATTAATCTGTTTTTCTATATCATCATTCAAAACAGCATTTTTGGTCACGTTTTTTTCTTGCAATTCAGCATTGTATGGAAGGGTGAAATAAAAAGCAGACCCCATTCCAGGTTCGCTTTCCATCCCAAGCTTACCGCCAAGCATTTCAATGTATGCCTTGGCAATTGACAATCCTAAACCTGACCCTTGTCGTGCCATTTTATCATTAATATCCGCCTGTATAAAACGTTCAAAAATGGCTTTCTGCATGTTTTTAGGAATTCCAATACCGGTATCCTTTACGTAAAACACTAGTTCAACGGGATCACTATCCACTTTTAAGTTATAACCGAATTCTACAGTGCCTTTATTTGTATATTTAATGGCATTTTTAACAAAGTTTAAAAGAATTGCATTCACTTTTTTGTGATCTGTTTGTATGATAGCTTTTTTGCCTGACAGACTATTTTTAAATAAGAATTGCACTCCTTTTTTTTCTGCTTCGGGTTTGAAAAAGTTGTAAATTTCTTTGAGCTGCTCGTTTAAATCCGTATTTGAAAACGAAACATTCATATCACCCGATTCAATTCTTGAAATACTGATAATATTGTTGATGGTGTTGAGCATTCGTGCGCCTGCTATCTCAATAATTTTGATATATTCTTGTTGCTCTTCACCTGAAAGATCAGGCTCTTTCAGCAGACTTGAAAAGCCAAGGATTCCATTCATAGGTGTGCGAATTTCATGGCTCATATTGGCTAGGAAAGCGGATTTTAGACGATCGCTTTCTTCGGCTTGTTCTTTAGCTTTGATTAATTCTTTCTCTGCCTGCTTGCGCTGAGTGATGTCATTTGATACAATCAATACTGCCGCTTCGTCATAAGCTGTAAATGGTAGCTTATAGGTTTCGAGAAATGCAATGCTTTCATCCGGCTTAATCATGGTTTCTTCGGGGATGAAAACAATTTTCCCGTTATCTATAACTTCTTTGTCAGCAGCAAGCATAGAAAAAAGCTCTTCTTCATCTTTGCAAATATCCTTGTGCAGTATCCCGGTCATATCTTCAACCGAAGTACCATAGAAATCGCATAGTGTTTTGTTCACTAAAATGAACTTACCTTCAATATTCTTTGCACAGATATAAGAGGGTAAAATATCCAGCACATTTCTCAACAGCTTACTGATATGCTGTGATTTATCCTCAGCTTGTTTACGTTTGGTAACATCATGATAATTAACAACAATTCCTTTAACTACTGGGTCTTTTAATAAATTATTACTTATGCCTTCGAGATATACCCAATCTCCATTATTATTGAGAAATCGAAAAAACAAATCTTCAATAGTCCCGGGTTTTTGAACTAATGCTGCAAATTGTTTTGATATACGCTGGCTATCGTCGGGGTGAACAAATTCAAAAACATTTTGCCCAATCAGGTCTCCATGCTCGTAGCCCAAAAGTCTTTTATGCGATTCGCTTTCAAAAACAATTTCACCATTAATATTTAAAACTGAAATTCCATCGTTTGAATTTTCGATTAATGCTCTGTGATATTCTTCACTTTCCCTAATAGCTTCGTCTGCTCTTTCTTGCTTATCAATATCTCTAAGTGTTCCAATCATACGGATAGGTTTCCTGTTTTTATCCCATTCAACCACTTTACCATGGTCGATAAACCATCTCCATTTCCCGCTTTTGGTTTTCAGCCTGTGTTTGTTTACATAATATTTTGTTTTTCCGTTGAAGTGTTCTTGTAAATCTTTTCCGACTTGTTCAGCATCGTTGGGGTGGATTTTGCCTTCCCACCAACTAACATTTGGTTCTATATCTTTTAGTTTATATCCTAAATTTTCTGTAAGAATTTCGTTATAAATCTCATCTCCTGATGGAATATCCCAGTCCCACCAACCAAGATTTGCACCATCAATAATCATTTCAAACTGGTTAAATGTTTCTTTCAGCTTCTTATCAGCCCTGTACTTTTCTGTAACATCCGAAAAAACCAAAACCACTCCGTGAACCTTACCTTGTTTGGTTTTAATTGGGGCAGCACTGCAGGCAATTTGGTATTCACTACCATTTTTTGAAATCAAAACCGTGTGGTTTGCAAGCTTAACAATTTCGCCGTTTTCCAATACTTTGTTTGCTGGATTGGCAACCGTTTTTCGGGTTTCTGCATTAACAATCTTAAAAACTTCAGCCAATGGTTTGCCTACAGAATCGGCCAAAACCCATCCGCAAAGTTTTTCGGCTATGGCATTCATTTGAACGATCAATCCGTTTATATCGGTCGAAATTACGCCATCGCCAATAGATTGGAGCGTAATGGAGAGGTTTTCTTCGCTATTGCGCAGCGCTTCTTGTGCTTTCTTGCGATCGGTAATTTCTATAAAAGCTGCTACAAAGTGATCTGGTTTGTATTGATAACCAACACAATCATACCAACGTTGGTTTGGTTTCAAATACTGTTCGAAACGTATTGGCTCACCTGTACGGGCAACTTTTCCAAATGTTCCAATCCAGTCAAAAGGGTCGTTCTCGATACCGGGAAAAACTTCCGTAACTAATTTTCCGCGCGGGTCAACTCCTGTTAATTCCCTATATGTTTCATTTGCATCAAGAAAAAGGTAATCTTTTGGTTTGCCAGATGCATCATTTACCATTACATGATAGGCTACACCAATGGGTCCCTTTTCAAATAAAGCACGAAACTTCCAGTCCGCTTCTTTTAATGCTTCTTCTGTCTGCTTGCGCTCGGTGCTGTCTTTGTCGTATGATACCTTAAGGGAATTATACTCTTTCTGCAATTCCTGCAACTCTTTAATGAGTTCTTCTTTGGTTTTGTCCTGATTATTGATGCTTAATGGGTTGAAGCTTTTCCTCCACATTTTCCAGGCTTTCCAATTTTTAAATAGTTCATATCCCATAAAGCTTTTTTTTTGATCGCTGTTGAGACTGATTTTCTATCTGCATCAACCAGAAAACCCGGATTCATCAGCGTATTATATTAAACACTTTTTATTGCCTTTCCGGCTTTCAACTGTTCCATAGTCTCAACCGAGCTTAACATGAGCTTAACACCAAGGTAAATCAAATCAATATCGGCAACAGAAATTACCACATCTCCTGTGATTATGACCCCCTTGGTGAGCACCCTGTCGAGGAGTTCAAGGATGGTGATTTCTTTTGACCGGTCTATAATACTATCGTTCATATTTATTTTTCTTTTATTGAAATAAAACTAAATGTTGGCCAGGGCCCTGTTGCTTCAATAATAAAACCATAATTTATACTTTCATTTATCAAAGTATCTACTTGGTTTACAAATTCAGCGGATTTATTTTTACTTACCAGAAAATTAGCATTCAGAATCATAGTATCATCTCTTCCGGTTAAATCCTTTGGCAGCAAGTTATTTAAGCTTGTTGAAACACTCAGTCTTTTAAATTCATCATAATACTTCTGTCCGTAGTTTTTACAAAGCCGATCTATCTCATTTTCTATCAATTCCGTTTTTTTTCGCGACAACAAAAATGCTTTCCCCGGTGAGCTGGCCATAATCTCTTTTTCGAGAGCAGCAGCTTCCTCACTCAACTCATCAATTTGTTCTCTGAGCACTTTTGTATTGGCAAAGATTTTAACCGACCATTCTTCTTTTCCCTGTAAATGATGAAAATTTTCAATTAAAGAATCAGAATAATCCAAGACGAATTTTTTTAGACTTTCTTTAGTGTTATAAATGGTGCCAAAATTGAAAGGGATCACGGTACAATTTTCCATAATCTCACCGATCACCCTGATATGCTCACGGGCATTGGTTTCCAACCACTCAATGTCTGACAAATTCTTTTTGAAGTTTTCTTCAGAGAATTCATTTTCAGAAACATATTTAGAGATCACATTAAAGTCACCAAAAATGATAGGTTTCAAGCCTGTTGACTTTATATTACCAACCTTCCCAAGCGGGCTGTTCGTTATGCAATAAACATATATTAAATCTGTGCCCATGATATATTGTTTGTTAATTGAGTACCTTACTGGTCAGCGCTATCCATTCCCTCGAAGGAATTAAGTCGCTCAAAAGAGGTGATTTCAAGATTGTCATCCATCTTGATCATATAAAAAAGGCGTACCTGCTTTGGAGGCAGGTTCATTGATTTCAGAAATGAATCATCTTCATATACCTCTGCTACACACCCCCAGATATCTTTTACTTTATCAATTTTTATGACTGTAACGTCATGGCATTTGATATTCTCTTTTAAAAAACTGATTACAGTTTTTTTTACATCAATAATATTACCCATTTTCATTCCTCCTTATTTATTGGTTTACCATCCTTTTTCATATTATGACCACAGCTGGGGCAAAATTTGTACTCGAACATAAATCGCCAGGTTTCGCCGCATTCAGGGCAAATAATATTTAGTGGTTGTCCGCAGTCAATACAAAAGTTTTCTTTTCCACTAGTGGTTTTTCCACATTTCGGACATACAAAAGCGCTCATTTTTTCCTCCTTTTTTAAATTAGTTATTTATTTTATTTGTTTATTTATTTATTTTCTCTGATATTTTCCAGTAATTTCAACAATTCATCTTCCTTTTTGTCATATTCTTCTTCGTCAATTTCATCCATCTCAAACTTGAGTTGCAGCGCCATCAATCTTTCTTTAATGGAGCCTTCATCCGACATTTCCTTCTCAAGCACCTCATTGATTTTATCAGCGATGAAAATAACTCCTTTTAAAGGGGCAAGCAATAAATCGTCGATTAAAAACATTTCAAATTCCTTTTATGTTAATTACCAGGTGAACAAAATTATAAGGGGGTAAAGTTCCAACATATTTAAAGGTCATAAAAAGACCATATTTCTCGTCTAACTCTTTTACAGCCTGATCGAATGCAGGTTCATTGCTGTTTTTTATCAGAAATGCTACATTGAGGATCATCAGTTCACCATAATTGTCATTAATCTTCACGTCTACCGTGAGAGGATTTAATACATCCAGAATAGTATTTTTGTAATTTTCCGTCTCCTTTTTAAGTGCTTCAGCCACCATTTCTCCGATTTTCATTCGTTGGTAATGGGTTTTATCCGGTGGAAGGTTCATTAATTTATCACGAAGAGTTCTGATTTCTTCATATTTTTCAATAATACTTTCATAGATGGGAGTTTCGTGGGCAAGTATTTTGAGTCCCAATTCTTTTTTACCGTCCATTTTATCCAGTAAATTGCTGAATTTGTCATATTCCTTTTCAAGAATTCTTAGGATACCGTCATCATTGTTGTGCTCAGAAATAGTTGAAAAGCGAACTGGCAGAACCGTGAACTTTTTCATAACCTCTTCAAGTACCCTTTGATGGGCAATCATGTGCACACGTCGTGCCTGATACTGTATAATTGGAGAATTGCTTACTACTGCACTTATGTTTTTATAACTGACACAATATACATTGTCGCCCCGACCCCCAATTCCAATTGGACCAAAATCCTCTGAATCGGTATGTCTGATGATGCCGTATATATACTTTCCTTCTTTCGGTATTTCCTGCATGTTACTTATCGTTATTTATAAAAATGTAAGTTTACAATTCCCACTTTTCGGGAAATATTTTCAGATCGATGAAATTAAAAATTGGGAGTTGTGAAGTGTAAACAAAGTCGCTGCGGTTATTGTATTTTTCGCCCAAATCGGCCATAATATTGTCGAATTCAATATCTCTACCACTGTTTACTAAAAAAGCTGTATTGATAAACACATTGTCTTTTGTGCTTTTATTGTGTTTGAATTCAAAAACTGATCGGCGAAAAGCATCGGTAATCTTTTCTGCCTCCTCTTCTTTCTTTTTGATGAGTGCTAGTTCAACAAGTTCTCCTGCTTCAGCAATTTTCTGATTTCTTTTTTTTTCATCAGATAGCTTTTCAATTTCAGATCTGAGTTTTTGTAGTTCAGGGTGTTCTTTATCGATCTCGTTATATATCGACCCCATGTTTTTCCATATTCCCCTTACATTGAGTTCTACTTTATTTTCGAACTGCTGAAGCAATTCCATAAACTCACTGTACCGACGATTAATAAGGTTCCGTATTTCATCCGGAGTGGCCGCTATGGTTCCAAACCTGATCGGGAGCACGCTGGCGAATTCTTTCATTACAGCTTCTATTACTATTTGGTGAGCAATAATGTTTTCCGGATTAACAACAAACTTGCTAAGTGGATGGTCGCTCACAACCATGCATAAGCCATCGAAACCGATCGTGGAGACCATATCACCCCTTCCACCAAGTCCAATGGGTCCAAAATTGGTGTCGTACTGCGTTGCAATGATGCAATAAATATATTTTCCGTCTCGCTGCATATCAGTCCTTTATTTTTACTAGTATTAAATTTTCAATTATTTTTTCCTTGGCAAGTGAAATGGGATCGTCTTTTGACGATTGCCTTGCTGCCGCAGAATAATTAAGCATGGTATGATATGCTTTATTGATTCTGTTAAAGTTTTCTTTATCACCATTTTCTATATGCACATCTGGATGAAATAATTTTGCTTTCTTAAGATATGCTTGTTTTATTTCAGTATCCGAAGTCTCTTCTCTCAACTCAAGATCTTTCTTTGCCTGTGACACATGCTCTGGATCGAGCTCTTTAATTTCAAGTGTGAAAAAACTATAACAAGGCAAAGGCCCTACCAGTTTAAAGTTTAACAATCCCTCATATTCTTCATCGAGTTGGTTAATAATTTGATCAACCTTTTCCTGCATGTTATTTTTAATAAGAAGTGCAGAATTGGTAACCATCTCATCATTCATCACTTCATGCATTTTTATATCAATACAGATTGCAGACAATGAATCCAGAATATTCAATTCAACTTTTGCATTTTTTTCTTTTAGTTTTTCCTGAACAAGCATCCCAACTGATACCTGGTCAATTTGTGTAAGTGTACCGGATTTTTTTAGCAGATCAGCTTTCATGGCTGCGATGTCAGGATGTCCTGCTATCTCCTGAAGAATTCCCGGAAAATTACCCCATGTTGCCACTAGGTCAATTTCTAATAAATTTTCAATTTTCTGCAAGGTTGTTATTATTAAATCATAACCGTTTGTAAGTATTTTAATTACTTCTTGCTTCGATTCCACCACTTTTCCTAGCCTCATTGGGATAAGCATACTGAATCCTTTACGCTGGAGCTCTTCAACCGTTTTTTGGTGATGAACAAGTAAATACCCCAGTGATTCTCTACTCAACGGCTCTGGTTCAATGTCTAACCTATCAGAAACAATGGCCGAAATATTTTGAAAAGGTATGGCATAAACGCCAGAGCCTTCTAACGACCTAAACATTTCTGTACTATATAGATTAGGTACGATTCCGTAAATGTATATTCCTTTTGCTGTCATTTTTTTTATCATTTTTTAATCCAAGTTGATGCATTTTCAAACTTCGTCATACTGACCAGGTTTACTTAATTCATCTTTTTCTCATTATTCCTTTTCCAAACTCCAAATCACTCGCTCAATTACTAAACCTTTCAAGTCTTCAACGCATTTTGTTTAATCACCAATTCAATGGCTTCACCAAAATGCTTCCCAAGGATATTTATCTCCCCAATTGTTTCAGATGATTTTCCTTTATTCTGATCGAGCAGGTCGCGTATGGCAAGCATGGCTGCTTTACGACAAATAAACTCTATATCCGATCCGGTCAGGCCTTCTGTTTTCAGAGCCAGTTTGTTCAGGTTTACTTTTTTATCCACTGGTTTATTTCGGGCATGAATACCAAATATTTTTTCTCTCGTGGATGAATCGGGAAGAGGCAACTCAAATATCAGGTCGAACCTGCCGCTTCTTAACAATGCAGGGTCGATTAAATCAATCCTGTTGGTAGCTGCAAGTACAATAACTCCTTTCAAGTCTTCTATGCCATCCATTTCGGTGAGGAACTGTCCGATAACCCGTTCGATGACACCCGAACCTGAGCTGTCTTCACTTCGTCGCGGAGTGAGGCTGTCGATTTCATCAAGAAACAAAATACAAGGCGAGGCTTGTTTTGCCATCCTGAAAAGTTCTCTAACACCTTTTTCTGATTCACCTATATAGCGGCTAAGAATCTGTGGCCCTTTAACGGAAATAAAATTTACACCGCTTTCACTGGCAAGTGCCTTAGCCAAATAGGTTTTACCTGTACCGGGTTTCCCGTGCAGGATAATTCCCTTGGGTGGTTTGGTATCTGCTTTTTTGAAAAGATCGGCATATTTTAAAGGCCATTCCACTGTTTCCATCAAAGCATTTTTTATTTCTTCCAGTCCGCCCACATCTTCCCATTTTACATCGGGAACTTCCACAAAAACTTCCCTTATGGCCGAAGGCTCTACTTCTTTCATTGCATCCGTGAAATTATCCATACTCACTTCCAGCGACATTAAAAGTTCGTATGGAATTTCTGCCATTTCGAAATCGATTTGAGGTAGTATCTTTCGCAGTGCAGTCATAGCTGCTTCACGGGCCAGAGCTTCCAAATCGGCACCGACAAAACCATGTGTGATCTCCGCAAGTTTTTCCAACTCAACATCTATTGACAAAGGAATGCCACGCGTGTGAATGTGCAGAATTTCCAGCCTACCTTTTTTATCAGGTATGGAAATTGAAATTTCACGGTCGAATCGACCTGGTCTTCTTAAGGCTGGATCAATGGAGTTAGGAATGTTGGTTGCGCCAATCACAATTACCTTTCCTCTCGATTCAAGCCCATCCATCAGCGACAACAGTTGGGCTACAACCCTCTTCTCCACTTGTTTTTCCCCACCCATATCTTCTCGCTTGGGCGCAATGGCATCTATTTCATCTATAAAAATGATAGATGGCGCATGTGCCTGAGCTTCTTCAAAGAGTTTTCGGATGCGCCCTTCGCTTTCTCCGTAAAATTTCCCCATAATCTCAGGACCTGAGATATTGATAAAATAGGCATCCGTTTCATGAGCAACAGCTCTGACAATTAAAGTTTTTCCGGTTCCTGGAGGGCCATACATAAAAACACCTTTAGGTGGCTGAATTCCAAGCCTTTCGAATATTTCAGGATATTTTAGCGGGAGTTCAATCATTTCCCTAATTCGCTGAACCTGTTGCCCAAGTCCTCCAATATCTTCGTAAGAAATCTTACGTTTTTGCACTCCATTCTGCTTTGCCAATTCAAGTTGGACGGTCGTGTTGGAATTTATGAGAACGACTCCTACAGGACTTGTGCCGGTTACAGTATAATCCACCGAGCGCGAACCAAATAGGTTAGCTCTCACTTTATCTCCTTTTGTAACTGATAAACCATTAATGAGCGATCCAATGTATTTGGCATCATCAGCTTTGTACAAAGAACTGGATTTTGTATCAGGTTTGAGTTTTATTTTTACCGCTTGACGATAAGTGGTTTTAGCGATCTTCACTTTTTCATCGATTCCAGCCTGGGCGTTTTCTCGCGTGATGCCATCCATCTGAATGATTTTCTTGCCTCGGTCTTCCGGATAACATGGCATAATTTTAACTGGTGTTGCTCTTTTGCCTTCAATTATAATCACTTCACCACTTTCGATGCCTATCAACTTCATATCTTCAGGATCTATCCTGGCAATAGCCCTTCCAACATCCTTGACAAGTGCTTCTTTTACGCGTAATATGATTTCTTCCATAGCTTTTGTCATGATTTGTTGATGGGTTTATTGGATGATTTGTTTATGGGTTTATTGGTTGATTGGTAAAGTGCGTTTAACATTCTTCCAACCTGATCAATTTTTTCTCTAAGCCCTGATAATTGTGCTTCGTGCAAAAATCCCAAATCAACAGAAAGAATCAATTGATTTAAAATTTCGATGAGGCTTCCAAAGGATATTTCATAGTACCTCGCCTGGTCTTTTTTGCTCCATCGTGCACTTCCTTCTGCCATATTACTACTCACAGATATGGAGGCTCTTCTAAGCTGACTGGTTAATCCAAATTTTTCATCTGACGGAAAAGTAGAGGTGACCAGATAAATATCCTTCACCAGCTCCCTCGACAACTGCCAAACTTCCAACTTTTCAAATGAATATTTCATATTTCATATTTTTTATCAACCTTTCAACCTTTCAACCAATCAACCAATCAACCCATCAACCAAAAAGCACCTCCGTCAACCGACTTAGAGCCTCATGCCCTTTAATTTCCTCAGCAAACATAGGTACTTCAACCCTGTTGAATTCGTAGAATAAACTACTAATTTCTTCTAGATGTGGCATCTGACCTGCTTTTCTTCTGATACAAAAATCACATCCATCCGAAACCATTACATTGTTTACAATGATTTGCCGTGCATTAATTCCTGATGTGCTGAGATCCGCAAGTAGTCTGCTCGTTTCCAAAATGGCCATTTCTTCAGGAATACAAACCGGAATAAATTCACATTTGGTTTTATTTTTCAGGATGTTTTCAATCCTTTTAACGGTTTTTTTCAAGTTTAGTAAAAAAGTGTCCACATTATCAGGATTGTAACTGCCCGTAAAACTGGTGACCATATAACGGTATTTCCATCTCATTTTGGCTGCGACCTTTATCCAATCATCCAATAATTTTGGAGATGAAATCAAACGAAGTGCATGGCCTGTAGGCGCTGTATCTACAACATATTTATCGTATTCACCTTTCTCGATAAAATCGATGATGGTTTTAAAACTCATCACCTCATCAATACCGGGTATTGTTAAAGTCAGCATATCATCGATGTCTTCATTATCGAGATTTGTTGAAGTTTCGAGTAGTTTTTTAAGTTCATTCTGATGCGCCGTTTTGAACACAGAAAGCGCCTCGTCGGCAACCACTTCTATGGCCGACAGGTTAGCAGAGCCTTCAACCTTTACAACTTTAAATCCAATTTTTTGTTCCAGACAATCCGATACAGAATGAGCAGGATCGGTAGAAATAAGTAATGTTTTAAAATTTTTAGATAATGCTTTGGCTGTGGCAATAGCACAACTGGTTTTTCCAACACCACCCTTTCCTCCAAAAATGATGAGTTTTAAATCCATGTCTCCTAAGCCAGCAAGTGCCATAATGATTACTTTTTGATTCTGATTTCAAGAATGCCATTTGTAAATTTGTGATGTAAATTTTGTTTACTAACTTTAGCAGGGAGTAACAATTCTTTTCGGTATTTTCTGTTTTTGCTTACCGCCGAAATTTCAAGGATGTCTTCTTTTAGATCGATAGTTATGTCATCCTCTTCAATGCCTGGCATTTCGGCAATGACAACGATCTCATTCTTTTCATCAAAAATATCGGTTATTGGCTCTCGCTCCTCGTCCACCTTTGGTCCCTCGGGAGTCTTTTTAATATTTCCAAAAGTTTCCACTTTAGGAGAGCCTCCGCCTGCCGTGTTGATGGTGAAGCCGTAAACGCCCTTCATCCCTTTTTTGATGTGATCAAAGTTTATTTCTCCTTCTTTTTTCACACCTCCTGATTCCTCGAGTTTTCCAGCGAGGTCTACAAGTTTTTCAATGCCTTTAAACAGGCCACCGAGCCCAAAAATGTTAAAATCAGAATTCTGATTTTCTTCATTACTTTTCTTTTCTTTATCTTCCATGTCTATAAGATTTTAGTATAATTTATTTTTGATATAATTGGCAGTATAGTACACCATCTTCAACTTTAATAATACCTCGGGCAATATGCTCAGCCTTTTGAGTTTTCAATAAATCAGTTCCCTTCAAACCTGTTTCTGAACAAAATATGGCAATATAATTTTCAACATCATTTTCAAAACTTGGTGCATAAATATTAATAAATTCATTAATAGTTGTCGTTGAATCTGTCCAAAGAGATTTCCCTGTTATTTTCAAATTCAAATCTTGCAGCAAAGCAGCATACCCATCCTCCAATGAAGAAAATACCCTAAACTGGCCGGTTCTAAAAGATTTTATATTTCCTGGATTATTATTCTTAATTGCTAATGATATGTTATTTAAATCATTACTCAAATCAGGAGGATCATCGTTTGGATTTTCAAGTTTTAATTGTTCAGCCTCAAAATTTATTGATTTATGATTCATACTTATTTCGGTAATCTGAGATGTCGTATTACATTCAAATAAAAATGCTAGTATGAAAAATAATTTGCTCATATTATTTAGTATCGTATTACTATGTAATAAACATATTTGTTGTAGTAGGTTATTACTGTAAATTAATTTTTGTTTCCAATTGATTAAGACGTTCACTTAGATCAGACTGTTTCTCATCCAGTTCTTTTTCACGTGCTTTTGTTGAGAGGTAGGTATCTTCCTGCCACCAGTTTATGCCCATCTCCATGGCCTTGTCAACCGAACAAACCAACAGTCTGATTTTTATGGTAAGCAAATCGACATCAGCAATTCGAATATTGATATCACCTGCAATCACGATCCCTTTGTCGAGTACTCTTTCCAGAATATCAGCAAGGCCAGTCGCATTAACAGCATGGGTAATTTGTTCTTGTGCCATAACGTATTGTTTTTTAGTAGTCTATCGACATAAATTTAAAATTCGGCGCAACCTTATCGCCTTGCTGCTTCTTTATTACCTGATTATGACTTTGGACTTGTCCGGTTTTTTCTTCAACATACAACTGAATATCCTTCTGCCGGTTTTGAACGAACTCAAGCCTAAAAAGTATTTTTTTCTCCTCATTGAGCAACCTTATTCTTTCCTTTTCAAGCATGTGGAGTTTTAGGAAATCGATACCCTGCCTATTATTAATAGGGCTTTTGCATGATGCAACTGATGAATTCACATTGTGCAATCCTCTAGTTGCTGGTATATTGTGTAGCATAATATTTTTTGTATTTAATGATTAAATGATTATTTTAAGCTATCAGCAATTTTGTTCGATCAGCTCATTCACAATTATTCTTACTTTTTCCTGGTTGGTTTTTGAGCCAACCCGGCTGGTTTCGGAAGTGAGAATATCCTGGCAGATTAATCTGAACATCTCGTTATTTTTAGAAGGTGTTAAATTTAAAGTTGCCAGGGTTTTCGCGATCATAATGGAACCACGGATGGTAGGGTCAAATTCAGTTTTTCCCGATTCGCGCAAACCTCTTACAACCTTCACAATTTTTTCTGCATCTTCCAATGAAAGTTCCGATTTTGCCCGTGTAATCTGCAACTCGGTTTCATAGTCGAAATGATCAACATCCAGCGTTACCATACGGTCGCGCAGGGCATCCTGGGTGCGGTTAACGCCGGCATATTCTTCGGGATTTGAAGTAAAGATGGCGCGGAATTCCGGATGCACTTTCATATAATAATCCTCTTGTTTTCCTGCCGAGGTGGTCATCATTCTTTCCTGAAGGATGGGTAACAGGATATTATTAGCTTCGGCTCGCGAGCGGGTAAATTCGTCGTATATCAGTGTAAACCCATTTTTAACAGCGATCGTTAAACGATTGTTCACAAATTTCTTTTCCATATCCTCCTCTTGTTTGTGAACAGAATGAATAAACCTGTCGTCTAATTTTCTGAATCTATAACCCGATTCACTGCCAACCAGATCGGAAGTTTTATACTCTGCATCACCATGTATGATGACAACAGGCCTTCCGATTTTACTGGCCAGATGCATGGCAATAGTTGTTTTCCCTGTTCCCGACGGACCTCTGAAATGCACAGGAAAACCTGCTTTTATGTAAGTAAGGCCACGGCTGGTGATGTCTTTAATGTACTCTGTTTCAACGAAATTGGCCATTGGCTTGGGTTCAAGTACGGTATTCGTTTCATTGTTCATTATTTGATTACTCATAGTTTTTTCTTTATTATCTTATTAAATATTATTTATAAAATTTCTGAAATTCAGTTTTGGGCAATTGTTCCATCGTGTTTATCCAGATGGTTCGCGCCTCTTCAATATCCTGTATTATCATTTCCCTTGCTTTCTCGAATTCTACCTTGCGGGCGTTATGCTTCGCCATTGCTTCCTGTCTTTTATGCAAACCTTTCCTTATATTGTTTACGGCATTGTCCATCATAGCTTTACTCTTTATCTTATTTACAATAAAAGAAAAATCTAATACCCCAAAGTATAACCATAACCGGAAGAAACACCGAAACTCTTATTGCTTTTTGTTTTGCCCTTGCAAAGTGTACAGGGGTAACCATCGATCGATTTTCCTGTTCCCTTGCACCTGGTGCAAACTGTATCACTATTCCAGGTATTACTTCCTTTCCCCTTACATACCGGGCATGGGCTTCTCACTCCCAGCGGATTTTTACCTGTGCCCGAACAATAAGCACAAACTACTGCCGGTTCCTCCACTTCAACCTGTCCTGTTTTTGAGCAAACCCGACAGCCCTCAGATGGATAATAGAAATCCTTCCCCGTTCCTTTACAATATGCACAACTTAGTTTTTTGGTATCCTTTATAACAACATCAGAAGAAGTATTACCTAAGCCCTTATTGCTTTTCGTTTTGCCCTTGCACTGGGTACATGGCAATCCTTCCCTCGATTTTCCTGTTCCCTTGCACTGGGTACAAACTGTATCGCTATTCCAGGTATTGCTTCCTTTCCCCCCGCATGCAGGGCACGCTCCTCTTACACCAAGCGGATTTTTACCAGTACCCGAACAATAAGCACAAGTTACTGCAGGTTCATCCACTTCAACCTCTCCTGTTTTTCGGCAAACCGGACAGCCCGATATCGAAGAGGGATTATAGAAATCTTTCCCTGTTCCTTTACAATATGCACATTTGATTATTTTTTTCATTCCCTATTGATTTTAAGAATACATTTCCTGATATTATTGTTCATCCTTTTCACGGTATGGTTTCATTCTACGATCCATCGCTGCTTTTTCCTGTTCCGATGCAGTGGGGACAAATTGTTTCTGTTTCTCCTTCTCTAAACGTTCTTTACCTTTATCAGTAAGAACAGCAATTTCATCACGCCCGATATCAATAAAATCCCGTCTTCCGAGACTGTATAAAATACTGCGGGCATAATCGAAACCGAGATTCATCAATTTCGCTACCCGCTGGACATGAGCTTTTCCGCCCTCTATCCTTATTTTTTCTAAAACTTCGTCATCCATTGTCATAGGGAATAGTTTTTCTGTGATTAAATAATTCTTTTAACAAAATCCTATACCCTTGCAACGGAGACATGGCAATTTATCGCTGCTTTTCCCTGTTCCCTGGCATAGGTCACAAATTTTTGTGCTCTTGCAGTAATTGCTTCCTTTTCCATGGCATACGATGCACGGAACCCTGGCTCCCAGCGGATTTTTACCTGAACCCGCACAAAAAACACAGGTTATTGAAGGTTCTTCCACTTCATTTTGTCCGGTTCCTTCGCAAACCTGACAACCAGAAAACGACGAGAGTAGTTCGAAGGGATCCTTTCCAGTTCCATTACAATATGCACAGTTGATTATTTTTGTCATGATAAAAATTGTTTAATAAATAAAACTAAAAGAGTCGAAGTACTTAGTGCATGGAAGGACAAGTCGCTTCGACTCCGCTCAGTACCTGGATGTTAAACTAACGGGAAGTAAACATTATCAAATTTTTTCACTTTCTTTTCATCCAATAGTACCTTTGCAGTATATCCAATCTTCATCCGTGTTTCGCCAAGTGGCTCTTCCATTTGCGCGACTTTTACACCTTTGGGATGGTTGTTGATATAATTCAGCACCTTTTCTTCCAATGTTATCGGGGTTTTAACTTTTGCTACAACCGGAGCTTTAGCTTTTGCTTCAACCGGGGCTTTGACTTTTACTTCAACCGGGGCTTTGACTTTTACTTCAACTGTGGCTTTAACTTTTGCCTCAACCGGGGTATCCTTGAATTGTATAACAGGGACAGCTTTTTTCGTATCTTCCTTTTTGACTTCCTTAGGCGGCGTAACACCTGTTTTTCTTAATTGAGCAAGAATATCCGACATCTTTTTCCACGCGGCTGATGCTCCTTCTCTGTCTTGAGCGAAATCACCCAGCAATTCGGCAACGGCTTTTTTAAGGATTTTTACATCGTTTTGGATTCCCTTCATTACCTCATTGTATTCCTTAATCCTTTCTACTTCGCCATTAGCAAGATCTTTTCTAAGCTCAACCGACATTTCCTGATGTTCCTTATCAAACTTTGCAAGCAAATCATTGGTATATGAGAAAATCCTTAAAATCTCCTCGTTTATGCTTTTCATAAGGTCAGCAAATTCCTTCATCCTGTTTACTTCGCCCTCGTCAAGATCTGACCTTAAGGCTGCTGCCATTTCTTTATGTTCCTTATCGAACGTTGTAAGCAAAGTTTGAGTATCTGCAAATATTTCTGAAATTTCTTCCTTTATACTTTTTATAAGGGCAATAAATTCCTGTATTCTAATTTTTTCGCCCTCGTCAAGATCTGACCTTAAGGCTGCTGCCATTTCCTGATGTTCCTTATCAAACTTTGTGAGTAAAGTTTGAGTAGATGTAAATATTTCTGAAATTTCATTGATGATGCTTCCCATAAGAGCTTTAAATTCACTCAGTCTGTTTTTCTCATCCTTGGCCAGTGATCCTCGTAAGGCTGCAGCCATTTCCTTGTGATCTTTGATCATTTCTTTCATGAGAATATCGGCTTCTTTCAAACGGGTTTTTTCACCCTTGTCGAAACCTGCTCTTAAGGCTGCAGCCATATCCTCTTGGTCCTTGTGGAAACCATCCAGAGTTTTCTGTACATTATTTACAAGTTCTTCATTTTCTTTAATCCGTTGTTTGAATGAAGTAAGAATTTCTTCACTCAACGTTTTCATTTGTGATGCTAGTGCCATTTTTTTATCTCCTATTTTTTAATGAGTTAATTAATTTCTTTAATTATTATATTTTTAACACTTTTTATATCATTTATTTGAATCTGATTTCCTTTTTTTAACAGATCTTCTAAATAATCAATTATTTTATTATGTATAAGTTGAAAATCGAGGAATGTCTTCATCACCTTATCTTTTTTTTCTTCCAGTGATTTTAATATCTGAGGAAGCTGATCTTTAATGACTGATATTTTCTCACTATTGTTTTGTGAAGTAGAGTCTTTGATGCTCAACATGGTATTTTTAAGCGATTGAGCAGTCTTTTTTTGTGTTTCAATAAAGTTTAAAAATTGTTTTTCGGCTGATCTCTCCTTATTGTCGAGTGCTTCGATAATAACAGACATCATGATATTGTAATCTTTTTTACGCAAGGATCCGTTTTTCGACAGGGTTTCACTAAGCCTTGAATTTAATAAGTCTCTCTCCTTTTTCAGGTTGTTGATTTGGTTGTGCACATTATCGAAGAGTATATGCGATGATTCTGTAAGATTTTCTGATGACTGGAAGGCTGTCTGAATTTTTTGAATCCGGGTTTCGTAGGATGAAATAATATTATTAAAAAAGCCATCTATATTTAATTCAGGTATTGGATTCATAAAGTGGTGGATTAATTATGATTATACTTGATAAGAAAAAGAAAAATTTAATGGAAAGAGATATTTTTGGTAAACCATGCTCTTGGGCATATTATGCTGAGAGGATGCATTAGCAATAATATCTGCTTAACTACAAAATACCTTAGGCGGCTTTAGCAGTTAATCCTATTGCTTCAGCATACTTCAAATAAGTTTCAACTGATGCTACTACTATTCTTGCTTCAATTGCAAGAAGTTCGATTCCTACTAATGATACTCTTACCCATGCATCAACTACAACGCCTTTGTCAAGAATACGGTCAATCACCTCCACGAGGCTTGATGATCCAATAGTTTTTTCTACTGCCATGATTTTATGTATTAATTTGTTAATAAAAACCGTGCTTTACAATGAGGGACGGCTTACCTCTTTAATAAATTCGATACTGCAAAATGCTTAAGCTGCTTTAGCTGTTAAGCCAATAGCTTCTGCATACTTCAAATAAGTTTCAACAGATGCAACTACAATTCTTGCTTCAATTGCAAGTAATTCGATACCTACTAATGATACTCTTACCCATGCATCAACTACGACGCCTTTGTCAAGAATACGGTCAATCACCTCCACGAGGCTGGATGAACCAATGGTTTTTTCTACTGCCATTTTTTTATGTATTAAGTTTATGAAACCGTGCTTTAAATGAGGGACGGATTACCTCTTGTTATTTTGGATAGGCAAAGGGGATGCCATAAATTATCAGACGATAATTTGTAACCTAATAAACTGTGCTAAAAGGCTATATTACAGCAATAATAAAAATTAATTAATTTTTGAGAAATATATTTTCTCGGTACAATTGAGGAAAGTATAAGAGTATACCTGTGAAAAAATAGCACATACGTGCGAAAATGAGTTTATACCTCGACGCCTTTGTTAATGCTAATGTTGTATTTTTTCATTTTTCGGTGGAGGGCATCGCGGGTTATTCCAAGAGTATTAGCAGCTACTTGTTGATTATACTGGGCACTTTTTAATGCATCACTAATCAATTTAATTTCATGAACCTTTAGGTTGAATGATTTAACCAGATTATCCGAGGAGGATATTTTTTGCAGTTTTACATGGAAATCATTAATTCCGAGTAAATTACTTTTACAAAGAATAATGGCTCTTTCAGTCATATTTCTTAATTCCCTGACATTTCCCGGGAAATCATATTTTTCAAGTATGTCAAACACTTCCTTTGTGATCCGAATATTGGGTTTCTTAAATCTTGTTGCAAAATAATCTACAAAATGAATAAGCAGGGGTTTGATATCTTCTGGCCTTTCACGGAGAGAAGGAATATGAATATGAAGGGTGTTAAGCCGATGAAACAGGTCGAGTCTGAATTTCTTTTTCTCCACACATTTTTCAATATCATAATTGGTAGCAGAAATGATCCGGAAGTCGGTGTGAATTGTGTTTGTGTCGCCTACTCTGGTAATCACTTTTTCTTCTGTGGCACGCAAAATTTTTGCTTGCAGGTTTAAAGGCATGTCGGCAATTTCATCAAGAAATAGGGTTCCCTGATTACAAACCTCGAAAAAGCCCATTTTATCGACAATGGCACCCGTAAAGGATCCCTTTTTATGGCCAAAAAATTCACTTTCAAGAAGTGATTCGGTAATAGCACTGCTATTAACTGCACAAAATATATTATTTTTTTTAGTGCCTGAATAATGGATTATTCTGGCAATATTCTCTTTTCCGGTTCCACTCTCACCGGTAATCAACACATTGGCATCGGGATAATTTGCGGCAGTAAGGGCCTGTTCTAATACTTCCATTATCTGAGGACTAACACCAATAAATTGACGGTCAATTTGTTTTTCGAGATTTTTGGAAATCAGAGAGTTCTTTTCTTCCATCCTCTTCAGCTTTCTTTGCATCAGAATGTATTTTTGAGTACGCTCAATCGCAATCTGAATGTCGATATGTCTGAATGGTTTACGCAAATAATCGAATGCTCCATTTCGCATTGCTTTAATTACAGTATCCATATCGCCATGAGCTGAAACAATGATGACCTCCATTAATGGGAATTGGATTTTTACCTCTTTTAAAATGTCGAGGCCATTTACACCAGGCAATCGTACATCAAGGATCATTAGGTCAATTTCATGTTTTTTTAATATTTTTTTTGACCCATTAGCTGTATTTGCCTCAAAAGCTTCAAAGCCTGAATTCTGAAAAAATTCGTACAATTCTTCAGTAAATTGTTTTTCGTCATCAAGAATCAGTATTTTAATTTTATGTTGCGTATCCATAATCAAGATTTATTTGGAAGTAATAAAATTATTTTAAAGGTTGTTCCATAAAACATGTTGCTGCTTATTTCTATTGTGCCATTCATTTCATTTATTATCTGGTATGAAATAGACAATCCAAGGCCAGTACCCTTTCCGGTATCCTTGGTTGTATAAAAAGGAAGCATAATATGCTCGATATCTTCCTCGCTGATACCAGGTCCATTATCTGATATTTCAAAAATTAAGTTCTCATTCTCATGATACGATTTGATCCCAACGAACAAATCATAGAATTTTGACTGTTTGCTTTTCTTTTCAAGCAACGCATCTTTGGCGTTTGATAGCAGATTAAGGATCACTTGCTCAAATTTTATACTATTGCCAATTATTAAAGGTGTATTTTCTTCTAATTGCAAATCCAGGCTAATTCCTAAATGTTTAAACTGTTCTGATATCATCATCACGGCATTATGTATGCTCGAATTGATATCAAAGGCTGTTAATAAATAATTGTCGTGGCTTCTTGAAAATGCCTTAACGTGATCAATTATGTTCCTGATACGTGTAATGTTTTCAAAAATTTTATTCGATTTTTTCTTAAGATATTCTATTTTTACATTTTCGTCTTTGGTAACCTCAAACAAAACATTATCCATAACAAGCGAAATGGTATTTAATGGCTGGTTGATTTCATGGGCTATGCCAGATGCCATTTCTCCAAGACTGGCCATACGATCAGCATGGATTTGCGTTTTATCCATTTTCTTTCGTTGGGAAATATCGCGGAGAGTGATCATAAAGAATACTGGCAATCTATCCATGTCCTGTATTAACGTGATACTGATTTCACCAGTAAATATAGATTGGTTTTTCTTTCTGATTTTTAACTCAACACCTTGTGCAAGCCCTTCATTCATTGTCCGTTCAATTATTTCTATCAGATCATTTTTTTCTTTTGATGGAACGAAATGGAAAAAACTTTTGCCCACCAGATCATCTTTGGTTTCGGCGCCCAATAATTCAATTGCGATTTCAGAAACCTCGGTTATGATTCCATCCGTGGTGATTAATAAAATACCATCGGGAGAAGCATCTAAAATTGTTCTGTATTTTTTCTCGCTAATTTTTAGCTTCTGCTCATTCATTATGCGTTGGCTGATTTGTCCAATCCGCTCGGAGATGGCATCTATGAGTGTTCGCTCTTCGGTTAAGAATGGCCCTTCAGCTTCTTCTGGCCTTTTCTCAAGGTAACAAACATCGATTCTCCCCACTACTGATTCTTCTATCATTATTGGAGCAGATTGCTTCCATATTGTTTCTGTGAAGTTTTTTGTGATGAACTCCTTTTTATTAATCACGATCCTGGCGCACGCGATCTCAGAGTATTGCCAGCTACTCGGCAGGGTGTTCGTAAATTCCTGAAGCATTTCGTCCATAGTGATGCCTTTCCTTGTGTCTAGCTCGGACAAATTGTAAAATGCGTACAACTCTTTGACCCGTTCCTTTAATTGAGCTTCGACCTTTTTACGCTTGGTGATGTCTTCTTGTATCACCACAACGTTTGTCAACTTGCCTTCGGAAGTAAATATTGGAAACAATTTAATTTTAACAAAAATTTTATTATTATTAAATGGTGAGATGTATTCTTGCTCGGGGACATCTATCTCATTCCCTTTTAATGCTTCCCTAATATATTTATCAAACCCGTATTTAATATTTTGAAGTACTGTAAGTGCGCTTGCCCCAAGAATTAAATCTTTATCAGGAACAGCATAAAATTTCAGGAACGCTTCATTAACAATTAATAGAATGCCCTTGTCATCTAACACAAAAGTGGGAAGCGGAGACTGCTGTATGAGACTGTCAAGAAACTCGTTTTTTCTTTTTACTTCCTCCTCCGCCTGTTTGCGATTGGTAACGTCTTTTGCAAAACCAAGAAACCGTTTCTTGGAAAGTTTAACACCTTCTATCGTCCACCATCGTATGGTCCCGTTTTTATGTTTGAACATCAAATCTGCTTTTGATGAGCCGTTTTTAAGCAATAACATGAATTGAGCAAAGCTTTCATTATTTGATTTTTCAGGCTCAAAATCCGAAATCGACATTTTTAATATCTCCTCCTTCGAATATCCAGTTATCCGGCATCCAGCTTCGTTCACTTCAATGTATCTTCCTTTTTCATCTACAACAAAAACACCATCTGGTGCATTTTCGATGTAACTTCTGTATTTTTCTTCACTTTTTTGAAGATCAGCATTTACCTTGATCAATTCATCTGCAGATTCTTTCAGTAGAGTTGCATCCTCGATGATTTTCTGCTTTTGGTTGAAAAGGTCAATAAAAATCTTAACTTTATTCAGTAAGATGTAGTTTTTTTTTGGTTTAATAATGTAATCGACAGCACCTGAATCATAGCCTTTTGAAATATCTAAATCATTATAATAGCTTGCTGTAAGAAATATAATTGGCACTTTTTCCTCCAATCTGTCTGTATTTATTTTTAATGCCAATTCATAACCGTTCATTTCGGGCATCTTAATATCTAGAATTGCTAATGCAAGTTCAATTCCATGTATTTTTTTTAACGCGTCTGAACCAGACAATGCCTCTATCAGGTTAACTTCTGGACTACTAAGAATTGACTGAAGTAAAAACAGATTATCATTATCATCATCAACGATCAGTATGTTTGGCAAAGATTTCATTACCTTTATAATTTAATTTTGTAAAATTGGTCAATCGAGCATTATGGCATGTTGTGGATGGTGGACACGCTCACTTTTGACTGTTACGAACAGTTATATAGCAACTACAAAATTAGAAATAGTTTTCAATTAAACTGATATTATCAAAATAAAACGCTCAATTTACTGCCTGTACGGCAGGCGGTATGAACTTTATCAGGGCTTAATTACGGAACTCGGGTACCTGCACATCAATGCTAAGGGAAATGCACAATAGGTTCACCCTAGAGGCAAAATACCAATGTGATATTCAGGGGCGGATTAACCCGTAGTAGTGATGAAGTTTCGGTAATTGGAATGGAGCAAAGGGATTAGCAGCTTAATATTTTCATTAATTTAGCAACCATTTACATGGGAGGACTTAAACAATAAGAATATTATCTGAAGAGCCATATGACGGGAGACTCAAGTACGGTTCTGCAAGAGGCTTTGGGGGGGGACTCCCCTTATCTACATGATTGCTGACAGTTAGGTGCAACTAAAGCAACAAAACGATACTAATGAGATTGAATATAAATAAATTCAAAAAAAAGAAAATATGACATTTCACAAGATTACTTTATTAATTGCATCAGTAGGATTATTTACTTCTTGCAGTAATGATGTCTCACGCCAAACTGCACAAGAACCGAATTATTCTAATTCATATTATTGGGCTTCATTTCCTAAATCAATTGAAAAAGATGTTGATGTTTTTTATGTATATCCAACCTTGTTTGGAGGTACAGGTGTAATGAATATGGATATTAAAGATGATAGTATGAGAAGTCTTGTTCAAGCTGTTATCCCAAAGCAAGCTGGGGTTTTTAAAAATGACTGCAATATTTTTACACCATATTACCGACAAATAGCAATGGATGGATTGTCAATGAATGAACAAGTAAAAAATAAGTATTTTTCAATTGGCTTGGCTGATATTGAAAAGGCATTTGATTATTATATTAACAATTTGAATAACGGACGACCTTTTATTTTAGCTGGACATAGCCAAGGTTCTATGATGTTAATTCAATTAATGAAAGATAGATTTAACAACCCAGAACTAATGAATAAACTTGTAGCAGCTTATATCATTGGATACTCAGTTACTGACGATGACCTTGCTCAATATGAATGGCTAAAAATTGCAGAATCGGCTGATGATATTGGTACAATTATTACATACAATACCCAATCGGAATTTGCAACAGGTTCTCCAGTGTTATTGCCTAATGCAAACTGTGTGAACCCTCTTAACTGGAAAAACACTTCAGAATATGCCCCTAAAGAATTGAATTTAGGTGCTGTCTTCTTTAAAGATAATGGTGATATTGCTTCCATTGTTCCTCAATATACCGATGCCAGAATTGATGATAATGGGGCTTTGGTAGTATTCCCTCCCAATAGTGATAGCATTATTGTAGGAAGTTTTCCAAAAGGGGTTTATCATAAATATGACTACAGCTTCTTTTTCAATAATTTAATCGAAAATGTAGGTATTAGAATTAATGCCTTTAAACAAAAACTGAATAATGGCTTTTAAATCAGTGAGACATTGATTTTGTGAAACAAAATTTATTAGCCGAACTCCTGCCCGTACGGTCCAGGCGGGGATCCTGAGCGAATGCGAAGGATCTCTTGGGTTATACCTGCCAGACAACCGGCTAGTTCACCGCTCCCTCTAGCTCAAGTCTTCCAACAAAGCCCGTACGCAGGCAGGACATTGTTACATGCACAAAATGGCATAGAAGCCGTTGATGCCTGCCACCTCAACTCTGACATCGATCTGATATTGATGGATATGAAAATGCCAGAAATGGGTGGACTGGAAGCTACCCAGCAAATACGGAAGTTTAATAAAGACGTTGTTATCATTGCACAGACTGCTTTTGGACAAACAGGTAAGGCAATCGAAGCCGGATGCAACGATTATATTTCAAAACCCATTAACAAGACCGAATTACTAGCATTAATTCAAAAGTATTTTAAGAAATAATTAAGTATGATCAGAAAATTAAGCATTAGAAAATAAAACATATCCGATGGGAAATTCCAAGTTTCACTTTTTCTAAAAGTGAAACATTGAAAGTAGCTATTTAACAAATAGTGTTTTTAAATACTCTTCAATTATTTGTAACATCTCATCTCACCGTAGTTGCAACAGACTAAATAAAGATTCAGATATATCTGAATCTTTATAAAAACCATGAATGGGTTCCTGGATGGAATTAAAGAATTAAAAACATCTAAGATTGATAACAAAAATACAAAATAAACCAAGGTTTATTTTTCGTCAATTCAGGAAGGAGTTTGATATAAAATTGATAAAAAAAACCTAAATCTGGAAGATAGTTAGGTTTAGTTCAAAGTAGTCGGGGTAGCAAAATGAATAATAATAAAACGTAAGTTAACATCGGCAATATTATATTCAAGTGTTAAAACAACACTTTTGTTTAAAATTAAGAGTATTCTGTAGAATTTGTGGTGGAAATGAGTATGAATTTACTTCAAAAACATAATTGCCATTACTGACAAAATTACTGATTGTTTTTGATTAATATATCAATCATACTGGAGTGTCCTTTCTAGGTGCCAAAATGCTATCAAATGTCTAATTGAATCTATAAATATCCATCTTCTCTTGAATTCTCTTTATCATAAGATAATAATTGCTTAATATTACCGCTTATACAAGTTGGGTCTTTACTATAACATCGTCGTAAAAGCCTTATAATGGGCCTAGTAGCTTTATTAAGCAATACGATTGCACCCTGACCTATTTCGGTTTCCTCAGCTATAATGGTTTTGTTTATTTTTATTTTCATTTTAAAAAGCAGATAATAAAAAGCCAGACACGCAAGTCGTGTTCGAAAAGTTTTTTCTCCTAAAAACCTTTTACATGAAGCACCCTATTTCAAGAAATCTTTTTTATCAATTACTTAAATCTAAGCACTAGGTTCTTCTTGATGGTTCTTAACTAGCACCTACCAGATTCCTCTAAATAAGTTCTATAAATGACTTTATTATCTTGTTTCTCTACAATCTTTTCGATATAAAACTTACAAGTAAAGAAAGTATACCCACCGCCCCCTCGTACACCAGATACTCCATTTCCCTTATTAAAACCTGACTTTCCGGCTTTATCATGGGATTTTTGGGTTCTACCTTTATCTAAATCCTGAGAAAGCAGGTCAGGGTTAAATCTAAAATGAACCTCTAATTCTCTAAGCCATTTTTTCTGCACCCCTTTTGATGGGAGTTCTTTTCTATTCACCTCCACTCTTGCAATACAAATATCAAGAATTATCTTTTTTTGTTTTCTGGATAAGTTGTTCAAATTGTATTTTACTTGCTTAGAAGCTTTTCTCAGGCTCTCTATTTCTATTTCTTTAAAACTAAGAATTTGCAACTCATCTTCAATTTGCTGAACTCGATTATGTATTTGCCCCTCCATTTTTGTTGCCTCCAACATTTTAACGTCCATTTTATCAATACTATAAATACCGCTTTCGTAAGCCGTTTCAATACGTGCCGTTTCAAGTTCAGTATTTACCAATTTTTCTCTTAAAGCTGTTAATTCTTCCTGCAAAGTGTTTATGTGTGTATTACCAAATTTATCTAGTTTTAGATACCTTTCTATAAAATCTTCCGCATTACCAAGTGCAAATTTTAATTTCTCCCAAATAGTATCCTCAATTGTTTCAGCAGGGACTTCAAATACAGAATAATATTTTTCTTCAACAGATCTGTATTGTTTCCTTCGATAACTGTATCCTCCTTTAGAGCGAGGAATACCATAAAACTTTTTCCTTTCCGGTACAGAAACGTCAAACAGTTTGTTTGAAAGTAAATAAATATGGCTTCCTTCTTGTACTTTTCCGGCTCTAGTAGTTCGTTTTTGCTGTGCAAGGGAAAATAAGAATTCACCCACACAAGAAGGAACAGCGACTACAGTCCACTGGTCTTCTGGAAGCAAGTTTCCATATTCGTCTTTTCGATTTGCAAGGAATTCCCCCCTATAAAGAGTGTTAGGAATTATAACTTCGATCTGTTTGTGGCTCCAACGGGTATTTTTGTTTCGTTTTGTTATATGTAATCCTTTCGGTATTTTTAAGTCATTCAGCCTATTAGCAATTTGCATATATCCCATCTCCTCGTATACATACCAATGAAAAATATCATTTATAACCTTTCTTTCGTCAGAAATAATTTTGAGCTTTCTCCCTTTACCTCCTTCATTTTTTATTGGTTCATATCCAAAAGGAATTTGAGTACCCGTATAATTACCCATTTCTGCTGAAGTTATTCTTCCAGCCATAGTTCTTGTTTTAATGAGTTCTCGTTCAAATTGGGCAATGGAACCAAAAATCTGGAATATCAAATTTCCAATAGGTCCATTAAAATCTATGTTTTCCTGTATGGACATAAAACTTACTTGATGCTTTTGAAATCTCTCAAAAATACCAAGCAAGTGCTTCAAACTTCTTGAAAGTCGGTCAATCTTCCAAACAATTACAGAATCAAACTTTTTTTGATCAACGAAAGTCAACAGTTTTTGCAAACCCTCTCTTTGTAATTCTGATCCCGTGTGGACATCAACAAATATCCACTCCGGTTTTGTTACTAGATTAAGAGCTTTATTGTCTTCAATATAAGACACAAGCCTTCTTTTCTGCGACTCTAGTCCGTACCCATCAATTTTTTGTTCCTGGGTAGACACACGGATATAAATTGCTGTTCTGCGTTTTGGTTGATCATTAAATGATGAATTCATAATAAAAGCCTACCTGAATTCTAGTTAATGTCAATTTTCATATAGGCTTCATCTTTTTTGAGATATTCCTTGAAACAATCCGCTATATGTTAGCCCAGCAGTAATTTCTTCCAACACATCTTCTGAATTTTGCCTAGGAAAAACAAACTTAATATCAATTACATTTCCTCTGTTATTCTTTACAGTTCTTTTTGGATTTTGTTCACGGTATAATTGATTTTTAATTTTCATGAAAAAGAGTGTAAAAAAATATGATCTATTTCGAAAACGAAAAAGCGTGATCGGCTAATTAATTTTCGTTGTAGATAGAACCTGCTTTTTGCGGGGGAACTTTTTTTTGTATTTAATACTTACGAAACTTTACTTGCAATACCTTTTCAATAAGAATTACATTCTCAATAACTTTTACTAATAACTTATTTCCTGCTTTAAAACCGTATACTTTCAAGTAATCCCCTTGTAAGTTAATACATGGCACGTTTTTGCCATTGTACGGCTTATTAATAACCTTTAACGTTTTTTGAAGAATTTGATCTTCATTTTTTTCACCATTAAAAAGAGGCGTGCTTTTTTCAAGAGCCATGAGAATTGGGTTAGGAAGTGACGAGTTTATAGCACAGGTTTATTTGTAGCCGAAATTATTTTACTTAATTCCGTAAATAAAATCGTCAGATTGCTTAAAGATAAGACGTTTAACCAAATTCCCGACAAAGTTAACCTCATAAAAATATTTCTCAATAAGTACTTCCGGTAGCATTAAGAAGAGATAATGCTACCTCCAGCCCTGCGGGTTCGTTCAGATTTTCTGAAAAAGAAAATCATGACATGAATACTTGTTCTAAAATTTGTATTACGGTTCGTGATCGCCAAAAATTTAATTAACGGCGAGCCAGTAGCCAATAAAAATCCTCAGGGCAGGGGTGAAAATCATGAATAATGCAATAAATCTCTTCAATTCAAATCTTGCTGAAATCAAAATCACTTATCGCAACAAACAAAAATTCTCAGAAATGCAGAAAGTTAATTCATCAAAAGATGCAGTTGATGTTCTTCGCTCTGTGTGGAGTGATCAAATAGAATATCGGGAAGAATTTGCAGTAATATGCCTAAACAGGGCTAACAGAGTTCTTGGATATTCTTTCATTTCATCAGGTGGATTAGCAGGAACGGTAGTAGATGCCAAAGTGGTTTTTCAGATTGCCCTTAAATCCAACGCTTCGAGTATTATACTGGCACATTATGCAAAGCGTAGGATTATGTAAAGTAAATATCCTAAGTGGCTTATTTTCAATTCGGTTTCTTAAAATCTCTTTACATAATATTTTGCTATTTCGATAGGACTATTCCAACTATCTGTTTTATTTGTGTATTTATTCACCAATAAATTGATATTGATATGGAAATTGACAAAGAATTTGATGAGTTCATCTCTAATGCAGCTCATTATCTGGAATTCAAGCTGTTTTATTCACCAAAAACAGTGTACAATTATAAGGCAAGTTGGAAGCGAATCGGAAGATTTATGCTTTCAAGGGGTATTAAGTACTACTCCAAAGTCACAGAGCAAAAGCTTCTGCAAAATGAGTTTGCTAATCTAAGTACAGCAAAGCTTTCCCATTACGAAAGTCATTATTTAAATAGCATTAAGATGCTTTCAGATTTTCAGGAAACGGGGAAAATTGCACCACCTGCGAATAAAAGTAAATATCCTTTTGCATTTGAAGGAACTATAGGAATAGTAATTTCTGATTTTCTTGATCTTAAAAAAAATAGAGACAGGATATCAAAACGTCATCATTATAGCTACCAACGCCATCTATATGATTTTTTAACCTATTGTAATGAAAATAATATCATTTCATTGAATGATATTAAAATGACCGATATCCTTCATTATATTGGTCATCTGGACTTTAGGGGTAATACTCCGATAAGTACCTTCCTAACGACACTTCGTGGTTTTTTAAGATTTGCATTTGATAGTAAATTAATAGAATCTGACTATTCCACCAGACTTCCCGTATACAAATCTGTCATACAGCCCAAATTGCCTTCTACTTATTCCAAAGATGAAATAGAAAGATTAATCTTTTCAATTGAGCGAAGTAGCCCAATTGGAAAACGCAACTATGCTATCATCATGCTTGCAGCAAGGCTTGGTCTTCGAGCCTCGGATATATCAAGATTAAAGTTCGAGAATCTACATTGGATTACCAGTACTGTTGAAATCAAACAATATAAGACAGGAAAAGATCTGACTCTTCCATTGTTACCTGATGTTGGCAATGCAATTATTGATTATTTGAAATATGGTCGTCCAGAATCAGAGGATCCTTGTGTGTTTTTGACGGAAAGACCACCCTCCTCCTTCGTCGTTCGGAATGACAGCTTGGTACTCAAGAGAGTAAATCTCCCTACAGGGATGGCGGATTTAACGAATTAAACGAATTTTCGTTTTTCGCAATGCGAAAAACTAATCTGCTAAATCCGTTAAATCCGATGATGATTCTCCCCATTCCTGGGCGTAGTTTGCAACTACGCCCTTATATCAAATCAATTTCAATTAATGATTCCATTTCAGCATAATTCCTTGCACTGCTGTATAAGTAATCCCCCCTCATGCTGAGCCATGCGAAGCATCTCATTCCCTTTTACAAACACAATAAAATGAGATCCTTCATTCCGTAAACTCCATTCAGGAGGACAAAATGGTTCAATGGTAAATACGACTAAAACAAGCCAACAGTTTCCCCCCATCCCCCAATTCCGGTTAGTTTAGATCGAAATGGGCGAAAACATCATACTAAGTACCCTAATAATGTATATGACAACCAGATATTATACTAATATTGCAAATGGAAAGGAAAAATCTCATGAGCAAACATAATAAAACCAAACAAGAACTCATTCTTGAGCTTGAGGAGTTGAAACAAAAATACGATTCACTCGAGAGAGTGTATCTTTCTGATATAGAAAGTCACAAAAAAATAGACAAAGAATTTTTCCATCAACAAGCGGAAGAATTACTTAGCAAAAAAACCGAGGATTCAGGATTCAAAATACCTGAAAGCGATATTTTAAAGCTTAATCATGAGCTGCAGACGCATCAGGTGGAGCTGGAACTGCAGAATGAAGAACTCCTCCGGGTTACTAGTAGCTTGCAACAGAACGAATCGCAATACAAATCGCTGTTCGCAAATAATCATTCGGTGATGCTCCTGATAGATCCAGAAACCGGCGAAATTAAAGATGCAAACGTTGCTGCTTGCTTTTACTATGGTTGGTCGCACGGGGAATTATGCAAAAAAAATATTTCTGACATCAACACCTTGTCATCTGATGAATTGGCAAAAGAATTACAAAGAGCAAAAGCAGAAAAACGCAAACATTTCTTTTTTAAACACTGTCTGGCTAATGGCGAAGTACGCGATGTAGAAATCTATTCAGGCCCGATTCATTATGGTGGCACAACTTTACTATATTCCCTTGTTCACGATATCACCGACCGAAAAATAGCAGAAGAAAAACTTCACGAAAGCGAAGAGAAATATTCAAAAGCATTTCAAACTTCTCCTTATGCCATTGGCATAACTCGCTTAAGCGATGGTAAATTCCTAGAAGTTAACGATGCCTTTACAACAATTTCAGGCTATAGCCGCGAAGAAATTTTAGCCAACACCGTTGGACCTGACTTCTGGGTCAATCCAGAGGACCGAAATGAGATGACCAAGCTGCTGGCTGAAGGCAATGAAGTATCTGGTAAAGAATATCAGTTCAGAAATAAAAGTGGGGGAATCATTACCGGAATTTTTTCTGCACAAATCATTTCTCTCGAAAACGAACCCTATATGCTGTCAAGCATCAACGATATTTCGGCACATAAAATGGCCGAAGATGCCCAGCATGAGAGTAATGCTTTGTACAAAGCCATCATCCATGCATCACCCGATAATATCACCATTACTGATTTAGAAGGAAAGGTTCTTTTTTCATCACCCAAAGCACTCGAAATGTTTGGTTTCGAAAACATGGACCAATTAATAAACCATCATTTAATCGAGTTTATTGTTCCCGAAGACAGGGAGCGTGCCCAATCTGAAATAATCAAAATGCATCAAGGTAATGATAGTGGTGCGGCAAGTTACAGAGCCAAAAAGGCTGACGATACCATCATCGATATTGATGTGAATGGGGAGTTTATCAGGGATGAAAACGGAACGCCCACAAGGATGATTTTTATTGTCCGCGATATTACGGAGCGAAAAAAGACAGAAAAAGCCTTGCAGTTAAGCGAGGAGAAATACCGTTCTATTTTCGAAACCATGCTCGACGTTTATTATGAGGCCGGTTTAGATGGAAAAGTAATAGACATTAGCCCATCCATCGAAATCATATCCAAAGGGCAATACACCCGCAATGAACTAATTGGCAAACAGATTGCCGAAGTTTATTCAGATTTTGAAGACCAGGAAGCATTCCTCTCTGAAATATCCAAGTCAGGAAAAGTCATTGATTATGAACTCTTGCTAAAGAACAAAGACGGGTTAAATATACAGGTTTCAATTTCCGCAGGACTGATTCTCGATAAAAAAGGCCATCCAGTAAAAATTGCTGGAACCATGCGCGATATTACAGAGCGAAAACAAACACAGGAAGCCCTTATTAAAAATAAAATACGGCTTCAGCAAATGGCTGAACAAAGCGGGACCGTTATTTGGGAAATCGATAGTACAGGAATGTACACCTATGTAAGTCCTGTTTCGAAACAAGTTTGGGATTATTCACCGGAAGAACTGGTAGGAAAAAAACATTTTTACGATCTTCATCCAAAAGAAGGACGCGAAGAATTCAAACTTATAGCGCTCCAGGCCATTTCAAAGAAAGAAATATTTAAAGAGTTCCCTAATCAGGTGCTCACTAAATCGAACAAACTTATTTGGGGTTCCACCAACGGAGTTCCTATCCTCGACCATGAAGGAAACTTAATAGGCTATCGAGGTGCAGATTACGATATTACCGATAGGAAACTGGCGGAGAACGCATTGAATGATAAAAACAATCTTTTAACAAACCTGATTGTTAACATGCAGGAAGGTATTTTGCTTGAAGATGCAGATCGGAAAATAGCATTGACCAATCAACTGTTTTGCAACATGTTTAGCATTCCGGCTCCACCTGAAGTAATGATTGGGGCCGATTGTACCAGTTCGGCAGAGGAGAGTAAACACTTCTTTAAAAATCCGGATAAATTTATTGCAGATATCAATTTGATTTTGGTAAATAAAAAAGCAGTGTTTAACGACGCGCTTGAACTGGTTGATGGACGGCATTTCCAACGGGATTATATTCCAACTTATATAGAGAATCAATACAGCGGCCATTTATGGAAATACCGCGATATTTCCGAACGGAAAAATGCAGAAGCAAGCTTAAAAAAACTCTCTCAGGCCATTGAGCAAAGTCCGGTAATGACCTATATCACTGGAATTTCTGGTATGATAGAATATGTGAATCCAAAAATGCTTGAAATAACCGGCTATTCAGAGAAGGAGTTGCTGGGACAGAATCCACGGATATTTGGTTCAGGTGAAAGACCAAAAGAAGAATACAAAGAACTTTGGCAAACCATTACAAGTGGTAAGGAATGGAAGGGTGAATTTCACAATAAAAAGAAAAATAGAGAATTATATTGGGTTTCGTCATCCATATCGGCTGTATCTGATGATAGCGGAAATATCACCCATTTTATGGCTATTCAGGAAGATATTACAAATCGCAAGCAATCCGAAAAGGAAATTCTGGAATTAAATGCAAGCCTGGAACAAAAAGTGAAAGATCGGACCGCTGAGTTTAAAGAAGCATTAAACAGGCTTAATAAAATTGCCGACCGTGTGCCGGGCATGGTCTATCAGTACCTGTTGCGCCCCGATGGCACTTCTTGTTTTCCCTATTCCAGTGAAGGGATAAATGATATTTACAGAGTAAACCCACAGGAAGTTGCCGATGATGCTTCTCCTGTTTTTGCCAATCTTCATCCCGACGATTTTGATGGAGTTGCTGAATCCATACAAGCGTCAGCAAGTAATTTGGAAGTTTGGCAAGATGAATACAGGGTAAAATTTGACGATGGAACCATTCGCTGGCTTTCTGGTAATGGCATGCCACAGCGAGAAGCTGACGGATCGGTGCTTTGGCATGGTTTTATCAATGACATTACAGAGCGTAAGCAGGTGGATGCGGATCTTGCTCTAGAAAAACTCCGCTTATCTTATATTCTCGAGGGTACCAACGTGGGCACCTGGGAATGGAATGTGCAATCAGGCGAAACTATTTTCAATGAAAGGTGGGCAGATATTATTGGATATACACTAGAAGAAATTTCTCCGGTTAGTATCGACACCTGGATGAAATATGCACACCCTGACGATTTAAAAGTTTCCGGAGAATTGCTTGAGCAGCACTTTAAAGGTGAGTTGGATTATTATTCGTTCGAATCCAGAATGAAGCACAAGGATGGCAGCTGGATTTGGATACTTGACCGGGGCAAAGTGCATGAATGGGATGCCGATGGAAAGCCAATGCTGATGTCAGGAACACATCAGGATATTACCACGCGCAAACAAGCAGAAGCTGAAATTGAAGAAAGTAAGGAAAGACACCGTGGATTAAGCGAAGCCGCTTTCGATTCAATTTTCTTCTCGGAAAAAGGCATTTGTATTGAGCAAAATTCTATGGCAGAAAAAGTGTTTGGTTTTACCAACGAAGAAGCTGTTGGCAAATATGGAACCGATTGGATTATACCTGAACACCGGAAAATAGTTATGGATAATATGATGGCCGGAGCCGAAGAACCTTATGAAGTAACTGCATTAAGAAAAGACGGAACAACTTTCCCCTGTATGTTAAGTGGGAAAATGATGAATTATAAAGGAAGGAATGTTCGCGTAACCTCATTAAACGATATTACCGAACTGAAATTAGCCGAAGAAGAATTGAAGTGGAATCAATCACTTCTGAATTATATGTCAAATTCATCGCCACTGGGCCTTTTGGTTGTTGACAACCGCAATGATGATATTCTGTATTTTAATCATTGTTTTTGCGAAATATGGGAAATACAAGCTATCGAGGAACAAATGCAACGTGGCGAATTCAAAAATAACGATATTATTCCCTATTGTCTGCCGGTGCTGACCGATGTTCCGGCTTTTGCCGAATCGTGCGAACCATTGCAGTACGAAGATAACCGCATAGTGCTTGAAGATGAAATATCATTTACCGAAAATCGCACAGTCAGGCGGTTTTCAACACAGATTCGAGGCGAAAATGATGAGTATTATGGTCGGTTCTATATTTTCGAGAACATTTCTGAACGCAAACTGGCTGAAGCGGAAATTCTGAAAGCTAAAAATGAAGCAGAAAATGCCAATCGTGCCAAAAGCGAATTCCTATCACGCATGAGCCATGAACTGCGAACCCCGTTGAATACAATATTAGGTTTTGCTCAACTTATGGAAATGAGTGACCTAATACCATCACACAAAAAGAGGTTAAACCATATTTTGAGCAATGGTAAACATTTGCTTAAATTGATTAACGAAGTACTCGATATTGCGGGTATTGAATCAGGAAAACAGATGATGAATATAGAACCTGTTCTGTTGATCGATATGATTAATCAGGCTATGGATGTTATTCAGGGTGCAGCACATAAAAGAGGTGTGACAATTGAACTTGTGGATGCACCTTCCAACAACTTTTTTGTAATGGCCGACAAGCTTCGGTTAAAGCAGGTATTACTTAATTTAATGTCAAACGCTGTAAAATACAATGATGAAAAGGGACTCGTGAAAATTAAAACGGAGTTGCAACCATTAGATGCATCCGGGAATGCCATGGTCAGGCTTTCAATAAGCGATACAGGTATTGGGATTAACCCCGATAATATCAGTAAACTCTTTCAATCTTTCGAGCGGATTGGAGCCGACAAAACCGAAATCGAAGGTACGGGCCTTGGCTTGATGCTAGTGAGAAAATTTGCGGAAGCGATGGGTGGTGCTGTTGGAGTTGAGAGCAAGCCCGACGTTGGAAGTACCTTTTGGGTTGATTTGCCACAAACTGAAAATAAGGATAACGTAAAAATAAAGATAGAAGGAGTTGAGGAAGGGGCGGCAATACAGGAGGATGCAAAGGTTGCTACTATTCTGTATATCGAGGATAATCTTTCGAACATCGAACTGGTTGAGGAAATATTAGCGGATCACCGACCGTCAATACAATTGGTAACCTCCATTTACGGTGGAAAAACCATCAAACTAGCCAAAGAGTATCTACCCAAATTAATTTTGCTCGATCTGAACTTGCCTGATATGAAGGGCGATGAAGTATTGAAAAAGCTATTGGCCGATTCGGTTACAAAAACAATACCCGTAATTATGGTTAGTGCCAATGCAATACCAAGCCAAATTAAGAAGTTGATGAAAATAGGAGCAGTAAATTATTTAACTAAACCGCTCGATATTATTCAATTTCTAAAAAATGTTGATCAATATACTGAAATTTAACTTTAAAAAATATGATACATTCACCCTTACGAAACGCAAAGATCCTAATAGTTGACGACAAACAATCGAATGTTGATCTGCTGAAAGACCTCTTGGAAGATACAGGATATATGCATATTAAATCCATTACCGACCCCCGGCTGGTTGTTGGGTTATTTGAAGCCTTTAAACCCGATTTGATACTGCTTGATTTGATGATGCCTCACCTAAATGGTTTTGAAGTGATGGATCAGCTAAAAGCTTTAATACCAAAAGAAACATACTTCCCCATACTTGTGCTCACAGCTGATATGTCGGCAGAAGCAAAACTTAAGGCGCTTTCAGGCGGGGCAAAAGATTTTCTTTCAAAGCCCTTCGATATGTATGAAGTCCGTATTCGAATAGAAAACCTGCTCCAGACCCGTTACCTACATCAATTGCTCGAAAACCAGAATCAGGTTTTAGATGAAAAAGTCAAGGAAAGGACAAAAGAACTGGAATTATCAAACAAGGAATTAATTATTTCCAGAGATAAGGCCCAGGAAAGCAATCGTTTAAAAACGGCATTCCTGAATACCATTTCACATGAAATTCGAACCCCACTTAACGGCATACTGGGTTTTGCGTCTTTCATCATAGAACCTGATATTTCACAAGAAGATAAGGAAGAGTATCTCAATGATTTAAATGTAAGTAGTGCAAGGCTTATAAATACCGTTACAGACATTATGGATATGTCGATGATTATTTCAGGCAATATGCAGTTAAACACAACTTCAGTTGATGTTTCAACTGTATTACATAACCTGCTCGACGAATTCAGTACATCATGTGCTACAAAAAATCTCGAACTTATATTGGAACATCCTACTTTACCACCACATGTCAATTTGATAACAGATGAGTCCTTATTAACTAATGCCTTATCACATTTGTTAAACAATGCATTGAAGTTTACAAGCAGTGGCACCATCACCTTTGGTTGCGAGCAAAAAGGCGGACAACTGGAATTTTATGTGAAAGACACCGGCATTGGAATTGCTGCTGATGAACAACAACGTATACTTGATGTTTTTATGCAGGAAAACTATTCCGATTCCCGCTTACATGAAGGTAATGGCCTTGGATTGAGTATTGCAGCAGGTTTGGTTAATTTATTGGGTGGTAAGCTCCACCTTGTATCAGAAAAACAAGTAGGAACCTCTGTTTTTATATCTTTGCCAGCCAAAAGCCAATAATCCGCATAATGTAGATAAACTTGCTTCTATAGTTTTTCACCTTGTTTCATATTCTTAACAAGTTTATCTATATTAATTCGGGTGTATTGGTCATTTTTTTTACTAAGGCATTGGGTTGAATATCTTGTAATTTACTCTTTATATAAGGTGTTGTTGATGATTGGAATTCTAAATCTAAGCCAGAATTTGATTTTAGGTTATATTCATATTGCAACTTAATTCCTGCCGCTGATGCTCCACCACCAGAACCTCTATACTTGCCTGAATATTCCACTGGTAATTGAAATACAGTTGAGTCTTTTGCTATTATCCGATTAAAAAATACTGCATTTTCTTACATTTCCTCCCTATCTAATTTTGCAGAGAGGACATCAAAAGTCAACAACTTTTAACTTTTCACTTCCCCTTCCCCTCCTGTGATCCCCGATTTTATAAAAAAGTAAAGAAAAAGGCGCCATTGGTCACTTTTTCTTTACCATTGGTCACACAAGCAGTCATTCATTTGCAATCTGGGTATTTGGATTGTATGTTTGCATGCGTAAAAATGATCATCTGAATAGAATGATTTTAGTTGGCAGACGTTTCTGGTGATAACAGAAAATGAGAATGAATAAGACTGTAAGAAAATAATTGAAATGCAAAAGGAACCAACTAATGGCTCCGGGGTTAAAGCCGAGGAGTTTATGAAAAAAGGCGTCATTCGAAAAATGTCGCATCTTGAGCGTGCATTTTATCAGATTCCGGGATTAAAAGTTACGCTGTTGGCACGTATTACAGGGAAGGTGGATCCTGACAGATTACAAAAGGCCATCGACAGCATCCCACAAAAACATTCTTTGCTGGGAGCTAGGATTGTTTTTGATGCCTATCACACTGCCTGGTTTACCACGGCAGGTGCCGAAAAGCCAAAACTCAAACTTCTGAAGCGCACTTCGTCTGCCATGTGGTTTGGCGAGTTCCAAAAAATGCAGGCAGAAATGTTTGACCCACAACAACGCCCAATGGCAGATTATATGTTGCTGTACGATGATAAGGGCGCCGATTTAATGGTCATGGTAAGCCATGCAATCACCGATGGAACGGCCATGGTATTTTTGCTGCGCGACCTGCTGAATTTGTATGCCAATCCACAACTACAGCCCGAGCAGGTAATTCCGCTCCAGATGAGCGATTATATGGCCCCGGCGAAACCATCGCTCAAAACGTGGGTTACGAAGCAATATGTTTCAAAATACAACAAGCAATGGCTTCGCAATCCACATTTTTTCGATCAGCAAGATTATAAGGCAATAAACGATGCCTTCTGGAAAAAGTACACCTATGGCAGTGTCTTTCTGGAGCTAAAGGATCAACAGCTCAATCTTTTGCAGCAAAAATGTCACAACCATGAGGTGAGTGTGGGCTCAGCCATTGCCGTAGCTTTTCTTGCGGCGCACGAAGAACTACAAGGGGCTTTTACAGGAAATAAACGCGTTATTTCAATCCCTTTTGATTTGCGCCGCCATGCCACGCGACCGGTAGGCGATCTTTTTTCGCTGTGCGTAGGTACCTTTATGTTCCCTTTTCGCTACAAAGCAAAACGCTCGTTTTGGGACAATGCACGAGATCTCAATAAATTGGTGAAGAAAAACATGAAGCGGATGAATTCTGCTTATATGGAGTTGGAATACTTCGACGCTACCTTACTGGATGCCTTCAACGTTTTTGCATACCCGGTTGTCAAACGATGGGACCTGATCAATCATACCGAAAACCTGAAACGCTTTTCCCAAGACACCAAAAACCCGGCCTTTAAGGTAGTGAAATCCTATGAAGACAAGGTGCCGGGCACCTTGTTTTCGAATGTTGGGCGGGTTTCTATTCCAAACACGTACGGTGATCTTAAAATAAGTAGGCTGGCTCTGCCCTCGGTGATAAACGAAAACACCAACATGCTTTTAGTGGGGGCCACCATCAGCAATCACTTGGTTTTTACCATGGCCTTTGCTGAGGAGGTGGATAACCGCGAACAACCACTTACAAAGCAATTCATAAACATAAGAAACCGCGCACTCGAGTTGCTTGGATTTCCAGAGACCATGAGTCCTGATCCTTTTTTGTAAAATGATTTTGAATTAATTTAAAAGCTTAGCTATGTTTGGATACAACCGCTGGAAACAACAAGCCAATAATCGATTAGGCGAACAAAGCCAGGTGGCCAAAACGGCCATGGGACCCATTCAGTATGCCACAGTCGGAAATGGAGGGCCAGCGATTATACTTAATTCAGGAATCCCCGGAGGTTTCGATCAGGGGATGCTGATGGCCTTCGATATGCTCGGGTTACCTTACACCTTTGTTGGCTGGTCGCGTCCCGGATACATGGGTACGCCTGCTGAGACTGGCCATACGCTGGAAGACTATATCGAACTCCAGGCAGCCCTCATGGATGCCCTCAGCATACAAAGTGCAGCCATTTACGGCGCTTCGGGCGGAGGACCGGTAACCTATGGTTTTGCAGCAAAATATCCCGATCGGGTGTGGGCTGTGCTAGGTGAATGCGCCGTTAGCAAAAATTACAACATGTATGCAAACACAGTGAGTCGGTTGTTTGCAGATATATTCTTGAGTAATTATGGCAGTTACTGGTTAACCCGAATGGCAAAAAGCAACCCCAATGCGGCCATCAAAACGGTGGTTACCGGTGGATCAAAACTGAAAGGAAGTGCATTGAACAAAGAACTTAAACTGTTGTACGACAAACCGGAGATGATTGAAATAACCAGGGAACTCTTCAGCTCGATGTCGCCCATGAACAACCGAAAAGCGGGGATGAACAAAGACGTGGAAATATGTCGTGCCATCAAAGAACTAAACCTGGAAGCCATCACAGCACCCACCTTAATTATTCATGGGTTAATGGATCATGACGTGGATTTTTCTCATGCGGAGAATGCTCATAACAGGATTAAAGGTTCTGATTTAATGGTGATTCCGACAGCCGGTCATGTGATCCCGATTTCGTCTGGATATAAGGAATATGTGGAAAGAAAGCATGCCTTTTTTGAGAAATACCGGCCCTGAATGCAATCGTCTCTCATTGCTTAACAATGTCTGCGTAAGCGATATTGTAGTCATTGAGATACTACTAATACACCAGAAACAATTATTCAAAAAAAATCTAATAAATTAAACCATTCTATGCCATGAAAAAAAACTTATTATTATTGGCCATTTTTGTCCTGACCGCCATGGTCTTCACTTCTTGTAAGTTCAATGATTCCCCCTCTACTCCGGTACTCACCCCATACAAAACCACATTGGAGCGAACGATTATGATTGATGTGGTGAACATAGGTTCTGCGCTCAACAGTGTGTACCTTGATTTGATATCCGACAGTACGGAGCGGACCAAATATGCTGAGGCATTGCTCAGTAACACCCGATTTTTACCCGATGATATGGGCTATTTCTACGTGGAGAGCCTGTCGGGTTACTGTATTGTTGATGCGGCAGTACCGGCTATCAAGGGGCTATACCGCATGGACCAAACCACCCCAAATGGTCAATATTATGTACGTGATATGATAAATGCTGCCCACTATCGAGGACACGGATGGGTAAATTATGATTTTAAGAACCCCGTAACGCAAAAGACAGAGAAAAAATCAGGCTTTGTGTCTGCTATACCTGCTGCTGAGTGGTATGTAGGCTCGGGCTACTATGCCAGCGAAACGGAAGGCAAATCCGGTTTGACCGAAAATGCTCGAGAAGATTTTGAGTACCAATGGTTTGTGCATACCATGGCACAGGGTATGGCCGGTATTTCAGCTGCCTATGCAGAAGATCCCGAATTTATTTCCAGGGCTTACAAGACCATGGTGCACCACATCAATTTCGACTCCCATGGGTCGGGCTATTTCTTTGTTTATAACCTGCACGGGGTTGTTATCGCCCATGGAGCCACCCCATCACTTGAAGGTAAAAACCTCATCGACTACCAGGATGCCAAAGGAAACTTCGTAATACAGCAGCTCATCGACAAAGTAATCGCAGACGGAGCCGGTTTCGTGGATTACTACTGGCTCGATCCTGCCGACCAGCAAGTGGAAAGCAAACGGGCCTACGTGGAAAAAATACAAGGAACCGACTGGTTTGTAGGCAGTGGATTTTATCATGTTGGACAATAACTACTGGTGTAGAGAACCCTGTCAGGGTTAATAGTAACAGTTGTTCAAATAATTATCTAAATAATTCAAATAATATTTTACCATGAAAAAAAGACTTTTATTCTTAATTTTTACCTTGGTCGTCGTGGTCGTTACTTCCTGTAAGTTCAATAATGAAACTGCCTCTGAGGCCATTATCCCTTATCAAAATATACTGGAAAGTACCATTATTAGCAATGTGGTTTGTATGGGTTCGGCACTCAACAGTGTGTATATTGATTTGATACCCGATAGTGTCGGGCGAGCCAATTTTGCTGATGCAATGCTCAGCAACACCCGTTTTTTTCCAGATGATCAGGGCTATTTCTATGTAGAGAGCCTGTCGGGTTATTGTATTATGGATGCAGCAGTACCTGACCTCAAGGGCGTGTTCCATCCCGACAAATCCTATATACGCGAAATGATAGATGTGGCTCGATATAGAGGATATGGCTGGGTGAACTACTCGTTTAATAATCCCCAAACGCAAAAGACAGAAAAAAAATCGGGCTGGGTGAGGGTGCTTTCTTCTGCCCAATGGTATTTAGGTTCAGGCTACTATGCCAGCGAATTGGACGGAAAACCAGGCATGACCGAAATAGCCCGTGAAGATTTTGAATACCAAACAGTTGTACACTCCATGGCACAGGGTATGGCCGGTGTTTCGGCTGCCTATGCGTCGGATTCAGAATTTGTTTCGGATGCCTACAAGGCAATGGTGCACCACAATATTTTCAACTCCCATGGCTCAGGCTATTTCTTCGTTTATAACCTGCAAGGGGTTGTTATTGCACATGGTGCCACCCCTGCGCTCGAAGGTAAAAACCTCATCGACTACCAGGATGCCAAAGGAAACTTTGTAATTCAAAGGCTCATCGATAAAGTTGTGAACGAGGGAGCCGGATTTGTTGACTACTACTGGCTCGATCCTGCCGACCAGCAAGTGGAAGGCAAACGCGCTTACGTGGAAAAAATAGAAGGTACTGACTGCTTTGTGGGGAGTGGATTTTATCATGTAACAGATTGATAACATAAAATCTGCAACAATTAATCCATATATACCCAGAATGCTGAATATATTTTTGACCAGATTGGATTTACTACCAAATCCTTTTCGTATAGTTTTACGCTTTCAAGTTCTCATATTTTTTTTGAGTTCTTATAGCTGATAGTCAATAAAATATGTTCAAATACTGTCCTGTGTTTCATTTTGTGACTTGTGGTTCTTTGTAGCATAGCAAATAAGTTGCTAAACAGAGGTTCACAAAGAAGTCATAGAAGATTCGCGAAGAAAATTTCCGAATAAGATTAGAATCTAAAATTAGAAGTATATCCATATCGTTTCTGTATGAAAATAGTTTAATTATCTGATTTTCAATAAATAGGTTTAACTGCGAAACTTGAGTAATATTTTTCTTTTTGTTAAGAAGATTCCATATCACCAAGAATAAAGAGAATCACCCGGCATTTTTAGTTATTCTATTTTTCAACCTACTCAGGACTCCTGGTGATCTGGTTTTCCGATGGAGTTGAAGATATGGGGTACTTGGGTTTTACTACCCTACCCATACCAACACGATTTAAAGCTCAACGTATAACAATAAAGCTGGTTTTTCGTCCCATAAAACACCGTAAGTAGTTTACTCATAAGCTTATAACCACGCCATTGGTCACGCTTTGCAATATTTTTGTACACTTAGACCATTCGTCACATTTTTTTCTCCGTCAGTCACAAGAGCGCTTGAAAACTTGCTGTCGGCAAAGATGCCATTTATTTTTGCGAAATAAATTTTAAAACACTTTATCATGAAAAAAATTACATTGATTTTAATGGCAATGAGCCTAAGTGCTCTTGTTAGTGCCCAAACCATGTTCGACAAAGGCGTAAGTGGCCTATCGGTTTTTGTTGGATCGCAGGAAAGCTACTGGGAAGATGGGTTTTATGGAGGATTGCAATACACCTACAAGGGAGCTTTCGACCTGTATGGTTTTTATGGCAGTTACAAATACAACAAGTCGCATTTGGAGGATATCGGGATGACCCTGAGCACATCGCCAAAAGAAGGCGCTTTTTTGTTGGGTGCTGAATATTGGGTATTGCGTACCGATCCGGGCACCGACCGGGGTGTAAATGTTGGGATATGGGGTGAATATGAATCGGAAAGTTACACCGACTCTGAATATGGTTATGATGGAAGCCTTTTTGAAGATGTTTCAGGAAGTGCTTTTTCCGTTGGTATTGATTTTAGTGTTGACTTTGCCATTAAAAAAGGCTGGCGGCTGCAACCCTATACCTGGATAGGTAATGTGTGGGCTGCTGAGAAATACAAAGAAAACGGGATAGATTATACTGATAACGTTTCTGGTACCTCTGCCGGATTGGGCGTGGTATTACAGAAAATGCTTAACAACGGCAGCTCGGTATGGCTGAGTACCGAATGGGACATGGATGACCTGGACATGGCTAACGACACGGCCTTTGAGATGACGCTAGGCTATAACTTTGGATTCGGGAAAAAATAAATGAAGTAAGTTTTTGGCTTGTAGCGCATGAAACTTCACAGGTTGTGAAGTTTCATGCCTTTTTAAACAAAAATTCACAAAGAAACTAACATAAGAATGAGAAAAAGACTTGGTAAATATTTACCTTTTGTAATAGCCATCTTGCTGTTTTCCTGCCAAAAAGATGAAAAAAACCCTGCTGACTTACCCTTGATTTCAGGGATTTTTAAAACCAATGCCCTGCCACTGAACGACTCGCTCAGCACAACCCTATTTTTTACTTTTGACGAACTGTCCGACGGCAGCATCAATGGAGGTGTGCGGCTTACCCTGATGGGTGAAGACAATGACTTCGAAAAATACAAATACAAATCTTTGCACGAATCGGGCCTATGGCAAAAAGGCACTGATGGCACCACCCTTCTCGAATGCGAAGCCGATCTGGGTTTTGATGTAGGCGTATTTGGTTTTAGCGGGAGTATCAGTAGTGACAGTATTTTTAGTTTTAACGTGATAAACGATAAGATAACTATTTCAGGAGAAGCCTTTTATGTTGCTCCCTACCTGAAAAGCAGCAGTAAATCTACGCTTAAGATGGTAGAAACAGCTAATTATGTAGGAGACTATCCCCTCACTTGTTTTGAGCCTCCCTCCCATAATCTCAATACTTTTACTAGCACCATATGCATTTTTAATCAATATTCCGATGGCATGGGAGGATACAATTTAGTTGGTGAATTCGGTGAATTATCAAACAATTATCCAATAGACTTGGCATTTGGCGGAGCCTCTGATGTGCTGGCTGGTGATCTTTATATTGAAAACATGCAATTGACGTTTATAATTCAAACCCAACCATTTGCATGGGATCCTGATGCAGTATATACGGGTTTTTCTTATATGCTTGAAGATTATGTTACCCAGACCCGTTCTATTGGTCAAATTCAAATAGATCCGCGACAATAACTTTAAAATTTATTAACTATGGAATCATTAAAACACTGGAAGCAGCGCATGGCTGAAGAAGCCAATGCCGGTTCAAAAATAATAAGCACTACACTGGGTGAAGTACAGTACACTGAAGTAGGAGATGGCTTGCCTGTTATTCACAGCCATGGCAGTCCGTCAGGCTGCGATGCCGGCCCGCGGGCTTTCAGTAACCTCGCCCAACGTGGAGGCCTGCGCTGGATTACGCCCAGCCGTCCGGGATTTTTAAAAACACCACTTTCTGTTGGAAAATCATCTGAACAGCAAGCCGATATGTTTGTGGCTGTGATGGATGCGTTGGGCATCGAAAAAGCGGTAATGCACGGCTGGAGCGGGGGAGGTCCGCCTGCAATCGAAGCAGCCAAAAAATACCCCGACCGCTTTGTCGGGCTTATCCTTTACAGTTGTGTGACCCACCACTGGGGCCATCGGGTTACCTGGTTCGAGAAATTGATCCTCAGCGACCCGGGCGAATGGATTTTTACGCTGATGCAGAAAATGTCGCCCGAAGCCTTCCGAAAAAAAACCTGCGAAGAAATGGGACTGGATTATAACTATCTGAAAAACATCCCTCAAAGTATGGCTTTTGTCGATCAGCTTTTTTCTTTTATGTCGCCGGCAAGTCTGCGCAACGAAGGCTCATTCAATGATATCGACAACTACCGCAAAATTGAAGACCTCCATCTGGAGAAAATAAGTATTCCCACCTTGATCAGTTTCAGTCACTCAGACAATCAACTGCCATTTTCCAACGCTCAGGAGGCAGCCGATAAAATCCCCAACTCAAGGCTGATCAACTTTGAATACGGGGGGCATTTCCCAATGGCTGACCCCCGTACCGACTACCTGAACGAAGATATGATCAGTTTTATAAAAGAATGTTACACTTAAACTATATACAAATGAAAAATCAATTTAATCCAATATCAATATGGGAGCACAACAATAGTTTGTATAAGAGCTACTTACATTCAGATGACTTAACGGTTTACACCAATTAGGCATCCCATTCCTGGGCGTAGTTTGCAACTACGCCCTTATATCAAATCATTTCCAGCCACTCTTTTCTGCTTTCTTATGGATTGGTGATTACTTCACTCCATATCTGCTTTGTCGGCTAAATACATTAGCCCAGTCAACCACTTGGAAAGTAAAGAAATAAATTGCTTCCTGGTCCTTTATTTGGTATGCATCACCCATGTTTCAAAAATAGGGAAAGTTGTGATATGCGAGCGTAGTTGCAAACTACGCTCAGTGGAGGCTTTTTTCTTTTATGTCGCCGGCAAGTCTGCGCAACGAAGGCTCATTCAATGATATCGACAACTACTCTCATTCCCACAAAATCAATCATATCCATTTTTACAATTTCCCAATGTTTACCAGGCTAAGGCATTGTTACTAAACAACTTAACCATTCTGGCTTGTTCTTTTGCACACTAACTGCGTTAAAAATACTCGCCGTATCTATGGCTATGTCTGCGTTTTTTGCCTTGTTACTGCACAAAATAACTTCGCCTGCTTTGGTCAACTTATTTAGTAACAATGCCTAAGTATATTACACTGAGTGCTAATAGCAGAACAAGTAAGTCAACTATCTTACCCTTCCCTGGCCTGCTGCCAGCCCGGACAATGATCGTCGATGGGATAACGTCTTGAAACTGGAATGGCTTCGTCGATGTGTTTTAATTTTATCAGGGTCTTTCCTTCATCATTAATCAGGCCTGTGGCATACGATAAATTAACAATTCGGGTACGGTGACAGCGAATAACCTGTGGCAATCCCTCGAGTTGTTCAAGAAGTTTACCAAAAGGAATGCGGAGCATTAGCTTCTCTGATTTTCCATTATTGAGAATAAAAATATCGGAATAGTTTTGGTTTGAAAAAGCACAAATAATATTTCTGGCCTGAACCTCCAGCACCACTTTTCCTGCTGTATTTTCAAGCGAAATGAATTTCCCGGCCACCTCCAAATCGGCCACACGTGTTTGATTTTCAAGAAAAGGCAACTCTACAATAATAAGTTTTTTGGTCTGCCAGTCAACCAGGTTTGCCACCAGCAGGGCAGGAAAATATATGACATCCATCGATAACACAGAAAAATTAACCGTATTGATACTTATTACCCCGGAATATCCTCCATATCTGGTATATAAATAATTAAATAAATTAATCAGCACCAGTGTCACCGCAAATAAAATGAACAGGTTCAGGTTGTTAAAATGATTTCCGGAGAACTTTTTTTTAGCTGCCAGGGGAGCAATAAAAAGTGTCACGAAAATAACAAGGGTAGTAATGCATCCATAGACTGAGGCGGGCAGGTAGCGCGATTCATGCAACTCGTTTAAATCGAAGGGGGTATAGAAGCCCAGGAAACCAAAAACTAAAAGCCCAAAGGCAAGTGAAACCAGCGCCTGGACCCACCAGCGGGAGGGATAAACAAGTCGCTTAAATAAAAACTGTTCGATGACATTCCAAAACATAACACGTCATTTTTTTCAATTATTTGGTACTCATTTCAGCTGCACCCAACACCTGGGAACTTGCTAGTGGGTACTTCCCATATAGGTACCACTGCCTATCAGGTAATTATATCCTGGAATTTGTTTTACGAAAGCCCTTTTCAGTTCTTCTTCGCCGGTTTGATAATTTATCCAATAATATTCGTAAAAACCACCCCCTGACTGTGCCGTGGCTATCAAACCCTGCACGAGGTAATTACCGTGCGAATCCTGTATATTCCACTCATTGGTACCCTGAATGGCAGGATTGGGGGGTTGCACGACATTATATCCTGAAAAATCAATCACATAATAATATCCGCTCAGGTCATCAAAAAACCGGATATGCTGCAGGAAAGTACGCATCAGTTCCACCCGTTGCAGGGAGTCAGTATGCTGAGCAGTAAGTACGGTACCCATGCCTTTGGCCACAGCGTCCACCGAGCTAATAACCACCAGGTCATTCACTTCCTGAGCCGACATCAAAGGCAAATCTGAGTCAAGATAGAAACCCGCCCCCGCATACCAATGACTGGCCGGGATTTGCTTCACAAAAGTGAGTTTGTTTTCAATGACTTGTGTAGCCGGATCCTGCCAGGCATACTCCAGAAATCCGAATCCAATATATTGTGCCAGGTTGATCATTTCCACAACGATGGGCTTACCATAGGCATCGGTTTGATTGATGGTGGAGGTTCCTTCCTGTTCGGGCATTCCAGGATGTGCGATATTATACCCGTTGAGACTTTCCACAAAAACATAACCGCTTTCATCGGCAAAAAAACGGGCCGCGTGGGTAAAGTCATGGCAAAACGAAGCTCGGGACGTACTATCGGTTATCAGGGTGTCAAACACCGTATTAAAGCCGGTGCCCAGGTTGGTGGCGATGGTTTGTACCACCTGTTTGCTCGCGTCATTTTTCGTGTACAACCCGGTAGAAGGGGCATCATTGTTTTTACTGCAGGAAAATAACCCCATTACAATAAACAACATTACAGGGAAACAAGCAACTCTCGCCAGCCAGTGAGCTGATCTGATTGCTTTTGTGTGATTTAATTTCAAAAACTGTTTCATGCGCTAAAAGAGATAACTTATTTACTTCGTATTTACATTTTAGTTTATCGTCAGGGAATTCGCTCCCAGTCGCCACTCAAGGCCAGCTCGCGGGGCAGACATTCTTCGACCACCGCCAGGAGGTTCAGCGTCGCCCCGTTTAAAAAGAAGCCATAAGTAGCTTCGCTGTTACAGTCGGTATCGTTATAAAATAGAATTTGGTTGTTTCCTTCCAGCCTGTAACTCACCACCGAAGCCACATGACCCGGAATAGAGTCCACAGGCTCCCAAAGAAGGAACCCATCCTCCGTAAAAGTGAGGTTAATAGGCCACAACACTTCATCAATGATTTCTGTACGGGTATAGGTTCCAACAGGGGTGGGATCGCTACTTTTGGAACAACTTGTTGCCAGTAATAACATGATAGTAGTTAGTGTCAGCAAGAAAACACCCATTTTAAGTCTTTGATAAGAAAGCGTAAAAGACAAGGCTTTCGAAGTTTTTGAAACTAAGGAGTTTACGTTTGTAAATGACTGTTTCAAAAACGAGAGTAACGCAGTATCTGACGTTTTCTTGCAAAGACTAGTTAGTGTAAATATGCTTTTAATCAATGGCTTAAACATTTCAGATGTCTTTTATAGTTGAATAACACTAATTTGCTAGCAAATATAATAAAATTTGTTGTAATAATAAAAATTATAAGGAGGACAACCTGTGGTGGAAAAACCGGAGCCGTTGACCACCTGAAACCGGATTAAATTGACCATCAATTCCAGTTTGCTTTGACCATGTGATTTCTGAATATTAAGGATTAGTAACTATTTGTTTTTCTGCCATATATATTGTTTTGCAATTTTTATTCACTTGCATTATGCATCGGTGGTCACTAAAACCGGAATGGGGTGGTCAATGTGGCCGGATTTTGCACTTTAACCCAGATTCTATGATGTTGGAAACCCTATTATTTGTTTATCGTTCCACTAAAGTTGATGATTTCACCATTATAATATCCTTTAGCAGTTACATTAAAGCTTGCTTTAAAACTTGTTGCTGAAGCAGAGGTAATAGTTATGGTTCCAGATTGTGATTTATAAAAATCTCCATCCTGAGCTGTAATTAATTCTACAAAACCCTGCTCCCCGGAACCACAATTATAGGTGCCAATGGAAACTGGGATATCATCTTTAGCATATATACTGATATCCATACCGTAATCGGTTAAGGTTTCTCTTGCCCAAAATGAAATAGAATTTTCAGGCTCAAAACTATAACTGGTAACATTATCAAAGCAAAAAGAAAGAGTAAAATATCCGGTTGATGATGCGGAAACCACTTCAGTGCAGTTGCTCGGATCACTAGGTTCATCCTTTTCACATTTTGTGCTCATCAATGTTGCTAAGCCAAATGTTATGGCTACAATAAAAAATAGTTTTTTTAGTTTCATAACTTTTCTGTGTTTATAATTATATGTAAAAATAAAACCACAGAAAATTGTAGTCAACCAAAAAAAGGATTAGCCGGTAAGATTTGAATATTCGCTTATGATTATTTATTATTCGCTAGACTATTATTGTAAAAATAGGCCTCGCGTGCTACTTTGAATCAAAATATTGGAAACCTTTTAGCCTGATCCAACCAATATTTATTAATGTCTATTGGGATATTATTCATCCCACAATAATCCAGAAAATTATGTAATGGTAGGTTACCCACAAGTTCTTTTCCAGTTTGCGGGCAACCACCCAATCCATTGATAACGGTATCAAATCTTCTTACCCCTGCCATGTATGCTGCATCAACCTTTTCCATTCGTTGATAATCTGCCGAATGCAGATGAAATCCAAACTCAACATCGGGGAATTTTGATATTAAACTTCTGAATACCTTATGTATAATATCAGGAGTTGCTTCTCCAAGTATATCAGAAAGAGGGAAAATATTTAATCCTTTTTCAATCAGCCTGTTTACCCAATAAATGAGTAATTCAATACTCCAGTCATCACCATAAGCTTCTCCAAATGCCATCGATAAATAAACGATTAGCTGCTTATTATTGTTAACACACATGGCCTGAAGCTGATCAATCGTATGCTCAGCCTGATCCAGTGACTGATTAATATTTTTCTTTAAAAAACTTGGTGATGTTGAAAAAGGGAAAAACAACTGATCTATCTGCTGAAACTTCATTGCCTGTCTCCCTCCACTTTCAGTAGCAACAAGAACTGCAATTTTTGATTTAGTTTTAGCATAATCCAAACCCTCAATTACTTCAGCAGTATCTGCCATTTTAGGTATTACTTTGGGAGAAACAAAACTTCCAACTTCAACTGTATGAAAACCACACTTCAATAACAGGTTTAAATATTCAATCTTCTTTTTAGTGTCGATTGGATGTAATAAACCCTGAAATCCGTCGCGTGGTGTTTCAACAATTTTAACCACAGTTGAAAAATTTTGTTACCAATTTCATTACGCTCTCGTCGTCATTTTGAATTCTGGCTATCAAACCTTTATCATCATGTTTTTTCAACATCTTAATGAGCAGGTTAATAACACTATCGGGGAATACATCGTACTTTTTGTAAAAAGCCCTTTGATCTTCTAGGCATTGTGCAGATTCGACGCATGATGTTGGTAACTGGGCAAGTGACTCTTGTTTCTTTTTATTTTCCTCATCGAAGATGTTAATATCAACATAGGTTTTTTTGGCAATTTCCAGTGGATTTTTAATCTCAAAACCATGGCGGGCAGCTACAGTAATTCCAGCTAATAATAAATAAATATCAGCTGAACCATCGGGACTACGAACCTCCACAGTTTGTTTGTTTGAGAAATCAACAATATCTCCACTTTCCTGTGGATTAACCTTATGAATCATATTTACCGGAGTTGTCCATCCCAAAGGAACTCTTACTAATACCGACCTGTTACGATCGCCCCAGCAAATATTTGTGGGTGCTTCCTGGTGAGGCACCAATCTGAAATAAGATGTAGGGTTAAGGTTGCCAAATGCTGTAATTGATGATGCAAGCTCCATATAACCTGCGATTGCTGTTTTGGCAACATCGCTAAGTTTACCCTTTACAGTCATCATATTTTTACCCTTATTCATAACCCGGGTATGAATATGAAGTCCGCTACCCGCTTTACCAACGGTTATTTTAGGGGAAAAAGTAACTGTGACACCATATTTACGGGCAAGAGTACGTATTATCCATTTAGCCTTTACAAGTTGGTCGGCGGCATCTTCAACACAAGTTGGTAAAAACTCAATTTCGTTTTGCTCATATACCCTTCCCTCCTTGGTAAAATTGCCAACTTCAGAATGACCATATTTAATCATGCCACCTGATTCAGCAATAAGTTTCATGGCTTCGGTACGGAAACTTGCCCATTTAGAGAAAGGTGATGATTCATGATATCCTTTTTGATCGTCAGCCTTAAACAGCCCGTCATCCTCACTTATAATATAATACTCAAGTTCACCCATTGCTTCAAACTCATAGCCGGTAACATCCATAAATGACTGGTGAGCTTTTTTAAGGATATTTTCAGGAGCACCGGCTAGTGGATCACCGTTTCTATCATAATAAGAACAAAGAATATCCAATGCTGGAATTTCAGAGAAAGGATTTAAGAATGCCGTTTTATACCTAGGGATGACATATAAATCACTCGACCCAGCCTCGACGAAAGGCAATAAACTTGACCCGTCAACGCGTTCACCTGCAGTTAGTATATTATCAAGATGCTCACGACCTCCAATAATGAAGTTTAAAGTCTTAAGTCTTCCATCCCAGCCAACATATCTGAAATTTATCATTTCGATATCATTGTCTTCAATAAACTTTATTAAATCGGCTTTTGTAAGCTGGTTGGCAGGCTTGTTCAAATACTGAACAACAGGATTGGGATTCATTGAAATATGTTCGTTCATACGTCTAAAATTTGGGATGCAAACTTAGGAAATATTAGACTATTAATAGTGCTTAATATATAATTTTCATAAAGAATTAACTTCTTAAAAAAAATAATCGCTTTTGGATTCGACCATAACATTCCCTTCGTCAGTGTTACATTTATTATGACAACAATGCGATAAGAGATTCCTCCGCTGCGTAATTGCTCATTCTTCACAATTACTTCGGTCAGAATGACACATAATGTCCTGGTGCCATTCCTATTGAGCGACTGAGAGGAGCGAACAGAGTAATCTCCCACCTCTGTATGTCATTACGATTGAGCGGTCGAAGGGAGCGAACAGAGGAATCCCCTCCTCTCTCTCTGTGTCATTCCGATTGAGCGACTGAAAGAAGCGAACAGAGGAATCTAAATAAGTTTTTTTGTACCTTTACAATCCTATGCTTGACCACAACTACTTTGTTTATATAATGACAAACGTTTCCAAAACAGTTTTGTACACCGGTGTTACAAATGATTTGGAAAGACGTGTTTATGAGCATTATACCGGTTATGATGAGGGGTTTACAAAAAAGTATAACTGTAAATACCTGATTTATTATGACCACTTCACTTTTATCGATGAAGCTATCGAAAGGGAAAAGCAGATAAAACGCTGGCGAAGGAGCAAAAAGGAATTCCTTATTAACACTAAAAATCCTTTATGGGAATTTCTTAATGATCGGATTGATGATATTTGACACTGAACACTCCCTATTGTAATAGATTCCTCCGCTACGTAATTGCTCATTCTTCACAATTACTTCGGTCGGAATGACACATCATGTATGTATAGGTGTCATTCCGATTGAGCGGTCGAAGGGAGCGAACAGAGGAGTCTCATTATTAGACAACAATGCTGTTTATCCTAATCAACCAATATTGCACAAAAAAAGCCGACCTATAAAAAGGCCGGCTTTCCTGTACTCGAGGCGGGACTTGAACCCGCACGAGCGCGATGCTCATTGGATTTTAAGTCCAACGTGTCTACCAATTCCACCACTCGAGCAATTGTTTCAAGAAAAAATCCCGATCCGATAATTCGAATCGGGATTTTGAGCGGGAAACGGGACTCGGACCCGCGACCCCGACCTTGGCAAGGTCGTGCTCTACCAACTGAGCTATTCCCGCATTTCCAAAATATCAATCGATCATCAAAATTTTGGAGGTGCAAATGTAGTATTTTTTTTAATTTCCAAAAGTTTTTCCAACAATTATTTAATCTGATTTTTAAAAACCTGAATTGCAATTATCCTCAGAACTAATTTTTATAATAAATATTTCGGCAACAATCACAAAGAGCCAAGAGTCTTTTTGATTTCATTCAGCTTCATCAATGCTTCAACAGGTGTTAGTGTATTAATATCAGTATTAAGGATATCATCTTTTATTTGATGTAGCAGTGGGTCATCAAGTTGTATAAAGCTTAATTGCAAATTTTCGTCCTTTGATGAGGACTTAACAGCTTTGTTTAGCTCTTCCCCTGAATGGTTTTTCTCAAGTATCTTGAGCATCTGTTTTGCTCTGTTGGTTACTTTCTTAGGCATACCTGCCATCTCAGCAACATGAATTCCAAAGCTATGCTCGCTACCACCCTTGGTTAACTTCCTTAAAAATATTACTTTATTACCATGTTCTTTAATGCTGATATGAAAGTTTTTAATCCGCTTCATAGTTAACGACATATCATTGAGTTCATGATAATGTGTAGCAAATAATACTTTTGCTCTATAGGCAGGATGATTGTGTAAAAATTCGGCTATCGACCATGCGATGGAGATGCCATCATAAGTACTTGTTCCTCTGCCTATTTCATCCAACAGTATTAAACTTCTATTTGAGATATTGTTTAATATACTAGCTGTTTCGTTCATTTCAACCATAAATGTTGACTCGCCTGAACTAATATTATCCGATGCCCCAACTCTGGTAAATATTTTATCAACCAGTCCGATTTTTGCTGCTGATGCCGGAATCATACATCCCATTTGCGCCAACAATACAATCAATGCTGTTTGTCGTAATAATGCTGACTTACCTGACATATTTGGACCGGTAAGAATAATTATCTGCTGTTTTTGATTATCGAGATAAACGTGGTTTGCCACATATTCTTCGCCCGGAGGCAAGTTACATTCAATTACCGGATGCCGTCCATTTTTAATATCAAGTACATAATCTTCAGTAATCTCCGGTCGATTATAGTTGTTTGCTATTGAGATGCTGGCAAATGACGAAAGGCAGTCCAATTCGGCGATCAGGGATGAATTTAGCTGAATAGGTGCTACATACTGAGCCGAATAATGAACTATTTCATCAAATATTTTCTGCTCAAGGGCAATTATTTTATCCTGTGCACCAAGAATCTTTTCTTCATATTCTTTCAGCTCTTCCGTAATATATCTTTCTGACCCTGTTAGAGTTTGCTTTCTATGCCATTCGGAAGGAACCTTATCCTTATGAGTATGTGTAACTTCAAGATAGTACCCAAAAACATTGTTGAATCCTATCTTTAAGGATGAGATTCCTGTATTCTCAACCTCACGATGTAGAATCTCTTTTAAAAAATCCTTCCCTGAGGTTGATATCTTTCTTAATTCATCCAGTTCCTCAGAAACTCCAGCAGCAATTACATTACCCTTGTTGATATTTATTGAAGGTTCCTCAATTAACTCAGTATTCAATTTAGTGGACAAGGAATGGCAAGGATTTAACTTTTCTGCAATTTGTATTAATTCAGATTTCGTAGCATCCTTGCAAATACTCTTTAAAGAACTTGTTGCCACAAGTGCTCGCTGCAATTGTTTTAACTCGCGAGGATTAACCCGAGCAGTAACAACCTTGGATATTAGTCTTTCAAGGTCACCAATTTTCTTTATTTGCTTATGAATAGGAGCTGAGGTAGCTTCATCTTTCATTAAGAATTCAACAATATTTAATCTTTCGTTTATTGATTGAATGTCTTTTAATGGTAATGAAATCCATCTGCGCATTAATCGAGCTCCCATTGGGGAGTCTGTTTTATCAATTATCTCAAGCAAGGTTGTCGCCCCAGGACTTAATGGGTAAATCAACTCCAGATTACGAATTGTAAATTTATCAAGCCAAACAAATTTTCCCTCATCAATACGCCTGATTTTATTTATATGATCGAGTTTATGATGATGTGTTTCAAATAGATAATGCAGAGCAGCACCTGCAGCAATAATTCCATTAACAATACCCTCAACTCCAAATCCTTTTAACGAAGTTGTTTTAAAATGCTTCAGCAATAATTCCTTTGCAAAGTCGATGGAAAAAACCCAATCGTCAAAAAATGCAAGATAGTAGCTATCTCCCATTAACTCCAAAAACTTACCTCTATTTTGACGCTGTATTACAACTTCACTTGGCGAAAAACTTTGAAGCAATTTATCGATGTATTCTATGTTGCCTTCCGCCAGGTAAAATTCACCAGTACTTATATCAAGTAATGCTATCCCAGATATGCCTGAAGTTAGATGAACAGCTGCTAAAAAGTTATTCTCTTTTTGTTCAAGTACATTATCATTTAATGTAACCCCGGGTGTAACAAGCTCAGTTACTCCACGTTTAACAATCTTTTTCGTTAGTTTAGGGTCTTCTAGCTGATCGCATATTGCTACCCGATATCCAGCCCTAACTAATTTAGGGAGATAAGTATCCAATGAATGATGTGGAAAACCAGCTAATTCAACAAAAGAAGCAGCTCCATTTCTTCTTTTTGTAAGGACAATTCCAAGAATTCCAGATGCTTTAATTGCATCTTCACCAAAAGTTTCGTAAAAATCACCAACTCTAAATAAGAGCAACGCATCAGGATATTTCGCCTTGATATTATTATATTGCTTCATCAATGGCGTTTCAGCATATTTTGTTGGTTCTCCCACAATGCTATTTTAATTATCTTATAAAAAACAGTAGGCAAATATACATAAGCTAAACCAAATATTTCGGTGACGAAACAAGAATGAATAAAAGATGCAATAATAAGAAGTAATGATATTCAATAACTAGTTTGATAAAAATGTCAGCATCTTAGTATATTTGTTTCACTTTTTAAGATGAAATTCTATTTGTGTCATGGGCAGAAAATTAATTAATGAAGAATTAAATAGATTATCAATAAACGATTTCAAAAAATCATCTAAAGTTCCTGTTATTGTGGTGCTTGATAATATCCGTAGTTTGAGCAATATAGGTTCAGTATTTAGAACTGCTGATGCATTTCGTGTTGAAGCTTTATATTTATGTGGTATTACTGCCCAACCTCCGCACCGCGAAATTCATAAAACTGCTCTGAGCGCAACTGAATCGGTTGATTGGATATACTTTAAAGATACTGAGGAAGCTGTAATTAAGTTAAAGCAAAATGAATATCAAATTCTATCAATTGAACAGGTTGATAACAGTATATTATTAAATGACTTTATACCTGATAATGAAGCTAAATATGCATTAATATTTGGCAATGAAGTTAAGGGAGTTGATAATAAAATCATACAGATTTCTGATAATTGTATTGAAATACCCCAATGGGGCACAAAACATTCTTTAAATATTAGTGTATGTGTGGGTATAATATTATGGGATATTGTGCTAAAATTGAAATAGTTGCTAGTTTTTGTAACAATTATTAATCATTATCGTAAAAATTGGTGTTGTTTGTGCAATTGTTAACATAATTTTATACTTTTGCCTGATTAACTATACCATTGTTATTATCTTTGCTGAGATAAGATAATTTAATTGATGTTAATCTATAAATTTGAAAAAATAATTTCTACAATAAAATTTACTAACATGAAAAAAGTTTATTCTATTTTTTCCAAGGCCTTAATCTTAAGTCTTGTGATGGCTTTACCTATTACTTTCTTTGCTCAAGAAGATGGTGGTGATAAAAAAGCTAGCAAAAAAACATCTTCATTTTCGCCTTATTGGTTTATTGAAGGTGAAATTGGGCCAACCTGGTCACATGCTGACTTAAGTCGTTATAATTTTGCACCCGATTTTGGTCACACTAATATTAATGGTGCAATTGGTTTTGGTCGTCAATTAACTTCCGTATTTAGTGTTTATGGGGATCTTGAAAGGGGATTTTTTGAAGGTGAGAAAGAAAATGTACCAACCATGACTATACCTAACGCTCAATGGGGAAGAGATATGCGTTTTGAAGCCGACTATTACGGAGGTAATTTAAATGTCGGAATCAACCTCTCAAACCTTATTGGTGGTTATAATAACAGGCTTATTGATTTTGGAATACATGCCGGTTTTGGACAGGCACAATGGAAATCTATAACCTATGATCTTGGCACAGATATAGAACTTGATAGAAATGGTTATAAAGGAGATAAATCAGGCGGTACAGCTAAGGGAATAAACGAAAGAAATGTTGATTATACAGTACCTGTTGGATTTAATGTAAACTTCAATGTTAGTGATAAATGGGATATTTATGGTGACTATTCATACACATGGATGGACACAGACTATGCCGACGGTGTACTTCATGGTGCATTACAGGTTAAAAATGACGTTTATTCACATATTAACATTGGTGCCCGTTTTAAATTTGGCGGAAACAAAAACAAAAAGATGGCTGCTGACTTCGAAAAAGTTCAGCTAGAAACTATCCCAAGTCCACTGGAAGAAAAAGGTGATTCAATAGAAGTAACTATAAAAGGTACTTTCCCTCCAAAATATTTCGACAAAAAAGCTATTATGTGTTTTACACCTATTCTTAAATATGATGGTGGTGAAACAGCTTTCAAAACAATGAACTTTAAAGGTGAAGATGTTGCTGGTGATGGTACGCTTGTTAGCCATGCAAATGGTGGTTCATTTACATATACAAGTAAAATTCCTTACAATCCTGCAATGGATATAAGTGAACTTGTAGTAACTCCTGTTATTTACACATATACCGGTGAGGTTTATGATAATTGCGAATCAGCTGCTGCTAACGGAAGTAAAGCATATAAAGCTCAGGAAAGAAAACTTGAAGATGGCACAATCCACACTTCAAAATATTTACGTAACACCGAAGTGTTAGCTTGGGCGCCTCACGCTTACGAAAAAGTAACAATTAGCACTGTTCAATCTGATTTATTCTTTAAAGTGAATCGTTCAGACCTTAACTGGAAACTTCCTCTTAATACAGATAAAGGAAATTATGATGCTCTTAAGAACAATACATCAGATATGGAAAAAGGTTGGTTATTGGATGACATAACAATTGATGGTTGGGCTTCTCCTGAAGGTGAAGAAACTTTCAATAAAGGTCTTTCAGAGCGCAGAGCGAATACTGCATTGAAGTATATGGAGAAAAAGATTACAAAAGCGGCTAAGAAAAATGAGCTTATTTCAAAAGAAGCGATTGATTTTGCTATTACCTCAAACGGCCCGGATTGGAATGGCTTTATGAAAGCTGTTAAGGGTTCCGACATTAAAGATAAAAGTGCAATTCTTAACGTGATTAATTCAGCTGATCAATCGAAGAAAGAAGAAGAAATAAGAAATATGATTCTTATTTATCCTGAAATTGAGAGAGATATTCTTCCTCCACTTCGTCGTGCTGATATTAAAGTTAACACATTTGTTCCTAAGAAAACAGACGCTGAGATAGCTAGCCTTTCAACTTCAAACCCTTCTTCATTGGAAATGGAAGAGCTTTTCTATGCTGCTACTCTTACTGAAGACAATGGCACTAAAAAAGTTATTTATGCTTCAATCATTGAGTTTTATCCTAAATGCTGGAGATCAGTTAGCAATGCAGCTGCTGTTGAACTTGATGAAGGTAATTTAGTAATTGCAAAAGAACTGCTTGATAAAGGCATTGAATTAAATGCGAATTCATTTGAGATTCAAAATAATATGGGAGTTTATTATATGATGGTTGGTGATTATAACAAAGCTAATCATTCATTCAATAAAGCTCGTGAATTAGGTGGTGATGCTAGCTATAATCTTGGATTAGCAAATATTGCTTTAGGTGACTACGCAAGAGCCGAATCACTATTAGCTGGTAATTCATGCGACTATAACTTAGGTTTAGCACAATTACTTAATGGTAACAATGCAGGTGCTGAGAAGACATTCAATTGCGCTCCTCAAGATGCTGAAACATTATACTTATTAGCTATTACTGCAGCACGTCAGGATAACAAAACTGCTATGCTTGACTACTTAGGTCAATCAATAAAAGCTGATTCTGAAGTTGCCAAAGCAGCATCAACAGACAGAGAATTCCTAAAATATTACAACGATGTTGATTTTACAGCACTCGTTAATATGAAGTAGAAGTTAGATTTTTCATGTAGAAAATCCCGATGAGAGTCGGGATTTTTTTTTGCCCTAAGGTATTATACGATATACTCCTGGGGTATACTCTTTGTTAATAATAGAAACCATTCTTCTATAATCATCATTATTTTTAACAAAGTCTATATTATTGGTGTCAATTATTAAAATCGGAAGATTTCTTTGTTGTTTTATAAATTCAAAATATCCATCTTGAATTTTGTCTAAATACTCATCTTTAATATCTTGCTCGTACGACCTTCCTCTTATTTTAATATTCTCTTGGAGTTTGGGTGTTTTTACATATAAGTATACAAACAAATCTGGTCGGGGAAGCTGATTTAATATTATATTAAAGAATCGGGTATACAATTTAAACTCGTCTTCAACTAAAGTTTTCTGGGCAAAAATTAATGATTTTACAATGTAATAATCACTTATCGTAAACGACTTAAATAGGTCTCTGTTACCTAACTGATCTTTCAATTGTTGAAATCGTGATGCCAAGAAAGACATTTCCAAGGGAAAAGCATACTTATCTGGATCCTCGTAAAATTTAGGCAAGAAACTATTATCCTCAAACTGTTCTAGAATTAACTTTGCGTTAAACTCGGTTGCTATTAAAGATGCAAGTGATGTTTTACCAGCGCCAATATTTCCTTCGATGGCTATAAAATTGTAATTCATCATATTGCTAGTGATTATACACGTTTACAACTGAGTTATCTAGACAGTGATTTAATAATTGCTGATTAACCATATTAAATACCGGGTGAGTGAAATCAGGAGCCATCTCAACTAAAGGTATCAATGTAAACCTACGTTCATGCAATCTTGGATGGGGAATCGTTAATTTATCATCTTCAAGTATCAAATCATTATAATATAATATATCAATATCGATAGTACGGCTAGAGTATCCAAAAGCATCTCTTTTTCTACCTAATTTGCTTTCAATCTCAAGACTCATTTCAAGAACGTGAATTGCTGAAAGATCGGTTGATACTTCAATTACCCTATTAATAAAATCAATATCCGAATTAAATCCAAGTGATTTCGACTCGTAAATTTTTGACAACTTTGTAATATTTCCTATGTTTTCTCCAATCAATTTTTCTGCATTTTTAAGATATTTGATTCTTGGATTAATGTTGCTTCCTAACAATAAAAATACTTTGTTTGAAATAGCCATTGTGTAAAATAAGAAATACAAAATTAGTAAATCTTAGAGGCAATATTGCGGGTAATCTATTAAAAATACAGGAAAGATTTTGAATGATTAAATATCAGCAACTTCACTATTGTGTGACAGGCTATATAAGCGGGTTAGTAAATTGCGAATTTTCTTATCATACTTAATATCAGTCGCCCATTTTCCGGTTAAATCAGTTAGTGATACAACACTTCCTCTTTTTACAAACCTGAAACGCTCATCAACTAATTCATTACTTAATTCTTGTGTAGATCCATATGCTTTCAGGTGTTGGATATGTGCCCGCACTCCTATTTTTTGATCAAGAAAAGAATTTCCTTTAACACCATTTCCCGTTGCTCCAAGTCCACAGAAATTATTTTGAGTTTTATCAACGATTCCATCGAATCGTAAAAATCCTGTTTCATGACACATTTGGGTGAATGCCAGATCGGGATTAACACCCTCCTGTGTTGCTTCGCTCACATATAAATCAGCTAAATTTTTGGCAGAGTTGAAGTCGATATTTCGATTGTTATTTGTTAAAAATATAGCGAGGTCTAACGATTCAATTTTACCTTCATCCATTATACTTTCAGAAGGAGTAATAATACTATTTTCCGTAACTGGCTTATTAAACATATTTGATACCGGATTTAAATAGTAACCTGAAAAATCAATCTTAATTGGTTTAAGAACTACTAGGTTCGACCTGGTGAGTTTATTAGGACTGATTGGGTGAGTTGCTATTTCAGAGTAGGTATATGATCCAATACTAAATTGAACCAAAAGTAGAGTGAGTAATAATTTCTTACTCTTAATCAATATAATAGCATATTTCGCTTTTGAATTTAGCATGATATAAATATCAGCAAATGAGATATATTATTTAGAAGACTTGTGTTTTAATTATTCACAGTAATTTGTTAATATTGTACTTTCTATATAATCCAATAAAATATATAACTATGAAACAGTTTTTTAAATTTATGTTTGCCTCTTTTGCAGGTACCATCCTCACAATTATTGTGATTTTTTTAATGTTCGCCGGAATGATTGCATCGTTGGTAGCCATGTCGGGTGATAAAGAAGTGAAACTTAAAGAGCATTCAATACTTCACATTTCATGGGATACTGAAATTAAAGATAGAAGTTCTGAGAACCCTTTTGAGGGATTTGATTTCGCAACAATGAAATCGAAAAAACCAATTGGCCTGTATGAAATCCTAAAAAATATTGATAAAGCAGCTAAAGACTCAAGAATTGACGGAATATTTCTGGATATGGAATCTATTCCGGCAGGAATGGCAACCACAGAAGAGATTAGAAATAAGCTACTGGAATTCAAAGAATCAGGTAAATTTATTATAAGCTACGCTAATGGTTACGACCAAAAAGCATATTACCTAGCAAGCCTTGCTGATGAAATATACCTAAACACCGAAGGATCTATTCTTTTCAAAGGGCTTCAAGCACAACTAATGTTTTTTAAAGGTATGCTCGATAAATTAGATATTGACATACAGATTGTTAGAGGACCAAACAATAAATACAAGAGTGCAGTTGAACCACTAATGCTTGAACACGTTAGTAAAGCAAATCGTGAGCAATTGGAAGAATTGTTAAATTCTATTTGGGGAAAGTTAATCACTGCAATTTCAGAAAACAGAGGAATAAGTATTGAAGAATTAACCATGATTGCAAATAAATTAGAGCTTTCAACAGCCGAAAAAGCTCTTGAATACAAATTTATAGATGGAGCTGTTTATCGTGATGAAGTTATTGCCATGCTAAAGGAGAAAACAGGAATTAAAGAAGATGAAAAACTCAATCTTGTGACTTATGGAAAGTACACTAGTGCAAAAGTTAAAGAAACTGAAGGATTGAAGAGAGATAAAATTGCAATTGTTTTTGCCGAGGGAAGTATTGTACAGGGGGAAGGCGATGGAACTAATATTGGATCAGAAACTACAGCAGAAGCAATAAGCAAAGCCCGCACAAACGAAAAGGTTAAAGCTATTGTTTTTAGAGTGAATTCAGGTGGTGGTGATGCACTGGCTTCGGAAGTTATCAGACGTGAGGTTGAACTGGCTAGTAAAGATATGCCTGTTATTGTTTCAATGGGTAACCTTGCGGCATCGGGAGGTTATTGGATTTCCACCAGCGCCGATTATATTTTTGCACAACCAACTACGATAACCGGATCAATTGGTGTATTTGGAATAATTCCGAACCTGGAAGGTTTCTTTAATAAAAAGCTAGGTATCAATGTCGATAATATAATGACCAACGAAAATTCCAATTTTATCGATGTGATGAAGCCTCTTAGCCCCTATCAACATGCTAAACTCGATGAAGTTATAAGTAAGATTTACACTGATTTTACTGAGTTGGTAGCAACTAGCCGCCATCTCGATGTTACTTATGTTGATAGCATTGCCAAAGGAAGAGTATGGTCGGGAGTAGATGCTTTGGAATTAGGCTTAATTGATAGCTTTGGTGGTATTGAAGATGCTATTGCCTATGCAGCTGAAAAAGCTGAGCTCGGTGATAGCTATCGTATTGTAACTTATCCTCAACAAAAAGAATTCATTGAGCAATTAATGGAGGAATTAACGGGTCAGGCCAGTAAAACGATTGTTAAAAATGAACTTGGCGAGTATTACAAGTACTACCAAAATATTCAAACATTAAAAGAGATGAAAGGGGTTCAGGCTCGACTTCCATTCTTTATGGAAATAAACTAGTATTAAAATACTTACAATAAAAATAGCCACTGATTCACAGATTATGATTTGAATGATCATCTTAATCTGTGAATCAGTGGCTTTGTATTTTGGATCAAAACAATAAAATTAGAAACTAATAAGTTTCTTTTTAAATATCTCAATCTTTTCCTCTTTTGAAAGTTTTAAATTATTGTTGAATAATTCATTAACCCAACTACCATACATAGGGTTTGGCAACATTATAAATCGATGTCCGAACTCGTTTCTTAAACTATCGGTTAAGGCAAATCTTTCTTCTATCGATTTGTCATCAAAATCATGTAAAAAATCGCCAAGGTTATCACCCATCAATAATACTATATGATGATTTGCTTCAACAATTTTCCGCCTTGGTTCCTTGTTTGACTCATCGGTTCTCATTAAAATATGTTCCTTATCAGCAAATGGAAATCCTTTATCCTTAAGGTTTTTTAAAGTAGCGTCCATGAGTGCAATTTTCCGATTAGTAATATAAAAAACATCAACACCTTTTGATTCAGCATATAACAGCAACTCTACCGATCCTGCTAAAGGAACTGCATTTGCCAATTCGCACCAATGGTTCCAGTAGGTTGGATATTCAGTATTCTCCAGTATACTTTTGGCCTCAAACGGACTATTATCCAACACTGTTTCATCAATATCAACAACTATTGCCAGTTTCTTTGTTAACCTGCCCATTCTAAGTTCATTATTGAGCATTAATTTGGCAATATTGTATGCTTGATACGACAGAGCTCTTTTCTCAGCTGCATTTTGCTGAAATAGAGTTGACATCAGTAAGTAATCATTATTTGCTACCACCACTACTTCATCTTTCGCTTGTTCGCAACTAGATATTAATCCAATAAGGAAGACTACAAGGAATAAATAGATATTTGTTGTTTTCATAATCACATTTTTTATATAAACATTTCTAACCATCTTTTCTTAAGTTAAAACCTAAGAAAAGTTAAAAGTAAAAAAAAAGGATGCCTTTTCCAAAGCATCCTTCATATCAATCGTTTATTCTATTTAGAATAATCCATGCTTGCCATTCTGGCATAATTTCTATATCTCCACTTTGCATCTTCTTCTGATGCAGCAAACAATTTACGAGCTTCCATCGGGAATGTTTTTTTAAGTGAAGCATATCTAACTTCATTAGCAAGGAATTCCTGGAATCTGGCCCAATCTGGTTCCTTTGAATCAAGAGTAAATGGATTCTTACCTTCAGCTTCAACCTCTGGATTATATCTGTAAGTATGCCAGTATCCTGCTTCAACAGCAAATTTCTCTTCTTGCTGAGCTCCACTCATTCCACCTTTAATACCATGTGCAATACAGGGTGAATACGCAATAATAAGAGATGGTCCTGGATAAGCTTCAGCTTCTTTTATAGCTTTAAATGCTTGTGATTGGCTTGCTCCCATTGCAATTTGCGCAACATAAACATAGCCATATGTCATAGCCATAGCTCCTAGATCTTTCTTTCTGATTTTCTTACCAGATGCTGCAAATTTAGCTACGGATCCTGTTGGAGTTGCTTTTGATGCCTGACCACCTGTATTAGAATAAACCTCAGTATCCATAACCAGGACGTTCACATCTTCACCAGAAGCAAGAACATGATCAAGTCCACCAAAACCAATATCGTAGGCCCAGCCGTCACCACCAAATATCCATTGTGATTTTTTTACCATGTATTGCTCAAGCTTTAGGATTTCTTTAGCTAGAGGACTATTCTCTTTTTTAAGAGCAGCAACTACTTTTTTTGAAGCTATGACTGATTCATTTGCCATGTCCTTACTATCAATCCATTCTTTCATTGCTTCTTTCGACTCAGCTGAAAAAACATTATCAATTGCTTCGTGCATCTTTATTGCCAAACGTTCTCTTAGTTTTTCAACTCCTATCGACATTCCAAAACCAAATTCAGCATTATCTTCAAATAATGAATTTGCCCAAGCCGGACCTTTACCACTTTCTTCGTGTTTACAATAAGGTGTAGCTGGTGCTGACCCTCCATAGATAGAAGAGCAACCTGTTGCATTTGCTATCATCATTCTCTCACCAAACAACTGGGTTACAGTTTTGATATAAGGAGTTTCGCCACAACCGGCACAAGCTCCCGAAAATTCAAATAATGGTTGAGCAAATTGACTGTTCTTAACACTCTTATCTTTTGGTACGATGTCCTCTTTATATCCAACTTTTTCGTGCATATAATTCCATCTATCAATTTCATCCAGTTGTGTGCCAATTGGTTCCATAACAAGTGATTTAACTTTTGAAGGACAAACCTCAACGCAAACTCCACAACCTGTGCAATCTAGAGTACTTACCTGAATACGGTATTTAAACGCTTTAATCGGCCCTGCACCTTGAATTAACCTAGTACCTTCAGGTACATTTGCAGCCTCTTCATCTGTTAACAAGAAAGGACGAATTGCAGCATGCGGACAAACATGTGCGCATTGATTACATTGGATACAATTATCTTCAATCCACTCCGGCACATTAGTTGCAACACCGCGTTTTTCAAAGGCCGTTGTTCCATTAGGGAATGTACCATCCTCGCGACCATTAAATATACTTACAGGCAGACTATCACCCTTTTGAAGGTTAATTGGATTTACCACATTTTTAATGAAATCAGGAATATTTTTGTCAGCTTCCGTAGGACCAACAACTATATTTTTCCATTCAGCAGGAACTTCAACTTTTTCTACTTGTCCACCATTGTCAACAGCAGCATTATTCATATTTACAATTTCTTCACCTTTGTTACCATAGGATTTCAAAATTGCAGTTTTCATTTCCTTAACAGCATCTTCGTAAGGAATTACTTCGGCAACTTTAAAGAAAGCAGACTGCATAATCGTGTTAGTACGATTTCCTAATCCTATCTCATCAGCTATTTTGGTCGCATTAATGATATAAAAATTAATGTTATTTTCAGCAAGGTATTTTTTCATGTTATCAGGAAGCCGATCTTTTGTTTCGTCAACATCCCAAATACTGTTTAATAAAAATATTCCTCCTTTTCTAAGTCCCTTAAGCATATCATATTTTTCGAGATATGCCGGAACATGGCAAGCAACAAAATTAGGAGTTCCCACCAAATAATGTGAACGGATAACGTTATCACCAAATCTTAGGTGTGATATAGTTATACCACCTGATTTTTTAGAATCATACGAAAAATATGCCTGGCAGTACTTATCAGTTGAATCACCAATAATTTTAATTGAATTTTTGTTGGCACCAACTGTACCATCTGCACCTAAACCATAAAATTTAGCTTCATAAGTTCCAGCTGGAGCTACACTTATTTCTGGTAACAATGGTAACGATGTGAATTTAACATCATCAACTATACCAACAGTAAAACCATTTTTAGGCTTTTTGGAAGCAAGGTTGTCATAAACGCTTATAATCATAGCAGGAGTAGTATCCTTTGAGCTAAGGCCATAGCGACCACCAATAATCATTGGCGCATTCTCTTTCCCGTAAAATAAGTCCCTAATATCAAGATATAAAGGTTCGCCATTGGCTCCTATTTCTTTAGTTCTATCAAGAACTGCGACTCTTTTGGCAGTCTTTGGGAAAGCTTTCATGAAATATTTTTCGGAGAATGGACGGTAAAGATGAACAGTTATTAAACCAACTTTTTCGCCATTGGCAATTTTATAATCAATAACTTCTTTTATTACTTCGGTAATTGAACCTATGGCAACAATAATATCTTCAGCATCTTCAGAACCATAATAGGTAAATGGGTGGTATTCGCGTCCTGTTATCCTTTTGATTTCCTGCATATAATCTTCAACCATATCAGGAATAACATCATAAAATTTAGATGAAGCTTCGCGTGATTGGAAATAAATATCCGGGTTTTGTGCAGTACCTCTTGTTACGGGATGTTCCGGATTAAGAGCATTATCTCTAAACCTTTGAAGTGCATCGTAGTCAACTAATTTTGCCATCTCATTCTGATTCATTGCTTCAACTTTCAATAACTCATGAGAAGTTCTGAAACCATCGAAGAAATGAATGAATGGAATTCTTGATTTAATTGCTGCAAGGTGAGCAATTCCGGCTAAGTCCATAATTTCCTGAGCACTACTGGTAGCTAACATTGCAAAACCAGCCTGACGTGTACTCATAACATCACTATGATCGCCAAAAATCGATAGTGCTTGTGCGGCGAGGCTTCTGGCACTAACGTGGAATACTGCTGGAAGTAACTCACCAGCCATTTTATACATATTTGGTATCATCAGCAATAAACCCTGCGAAGCCGTGAATGTACTTGTTAAAGCACCAGCTTGTAATGATCCATGGACCGCGCCTGAAGCACCGCCTTCTGATTGCATCTCAGCAACTTTTACTGTTTCACCAAAAATATTTTTCTTTCCGTTGGCAGCCCATTGGTCAATGTATTCTGCCATATCAGATGATGGGGTAATAGGGTAAATGGCAGCTACTTCACTAAACATATATGCAATATACGCAGCGGCATAGTTACCTTCACATGTGATAAATTTTTTCTTTCTGTTCATGATTTATATATTAAGAAAGTTGTAAAGAATATTCTTATTTATGAATTGTCGCGAAATTACTCATTTCAACAAATTTAACATCCTGTTTTGTCTAATTAATAGCACTAAAACATGCAATTTAAAATCAATTTAGATTGCAAGATGTTAAATTAGAAATGAAAATATCGTAATTTTACAGCCAAGAAAAATAATGTCTAAAAATAGTTAATATGGACCTGTCGACAAAATACCTAGGACTCGAATTAAAGAATCCAATAATCGTTGGAGCAAGCAATCTCGTAACCGACCTTGATACAATAAAGAAACTTGAAGATGCTGGTGCTGCGGCAATAGTATATAAATCGCTGTTCGAAGAGCAGATACATTTGGAAAACCTTCAAATGGATCAAACAATGACCGGTAACGAAGAGCGTCATGCAGAAATGTCATCTGGATTTGCCGATACTTTTGATTCAGGGCCTGAAGATTTCTTGATGAATTTTGCAGATGCAAAAAAAGCAGTTGGCATTCCTGTGATTGCAAGTTTGAATGCAATTTACGATGATACTTGGGTAGAATACGCGAAAAAACTTGAAGATGTTGGTGCAGATGCGCTCGAGCTGAACTTCTATAATAACCCTAAGGACTTTGAAATGGAAGGCCGTTCGATTCTTAATTCGGAACTTGACATAATCGAAAAAGTTAAAGCTACAGTTAAAATTCCTGTAAGTGTTAAATTAAGTCCGTTCTATACAAACCCACTGTATACATTTAAAGAAATGGATCGCAGAGGGGTTGATGGGTTTGTACTTTTTAACCGTCTTTTCCATCCTGACATTAATATCAATTTGGAAAAAATGATTTTCCCATATAATCTTAGCTCAGAGTATGATAGTCGTTTACCATTGCGTTATGTAGGTTTGCTGTATGATAATATTAATGCTGACATATGTGCAAACAGAGGAATATTTACCGGCGAAGATGTTATTAAAATGATATTGGCAGGTGCAAATGTTGTTGAGGTGGTTAGTGCCATTTACAAACATGGCCCACAGCAAATTACAAAAATGCTCGAGGATATGGAAATTTGGATGGCCAACAAACAATATGAAACACTTGAAGATTTCAGGGGTAACCTAAGTAAGAAAAACATTAAGGATCCTTATGCATATCGCAGAGCGCAATATGTAGACATCCTAATGAAATCATCAGAAATATTTAAGGATTATCCGATATAATTAAAAGGATACTAGATTTAAGAGCCAAGATTCAGGATGTGTCGATTATCGAACCCTGAATCTTGGCTCTTTTATTTAGTGGCTATAAGAAAACATCAAATACTACGTTACTCTCGCTTTTGAAACAGTCATTTACAAAAGTAAACTCCTTGGTTTCAGAAGCTTCGAAAGCCTTGTCTTTTCCAAGCCAGACCCGACGGGTTGAAAAAACCCGGCGGGTCTTATCTAAATTTATATGCACATTATTAAATCCTGATTCTTTAATCTTGTCTCTTGTCTATTGTTTCTTGCCTCCAACTATATTTCATCATTTTTTTCCTGTTCTTCACTCATAACTCTGGAAATGCTATGATTGCACTTTCCTTCTGATTTATTTTCAGGGTCATTAACAGATGATACGCAATCACAACCAATTTCATTATTTTCAAATAATACCAGCTTACAACTTTGGCAAAATTTACCTCTGCAGGATTGCTGGAATGCATCTGGGTAAAAGATCAAATTGTTGTTGGTTAGCTCCAATTCAGTATAAATGGAATAGCAGCTATACGCTCTTTCGTTGTTTTTACCTTCCAGACTGGCTTCGAGGCCAAGATAGTAATTGTACTTGTTTTCACTGATTTGGATTGTTTCAATCCACGCTTGTGTGTATGTATAAATAAACACTTTTTCTGTAAGCCGATTATGCTTTACCATAAGTTCGGAAGCTTCACCAATCGTTATGGTTAAATTTCCACTTGCTTTATTATCAGGGGTTATGTTTCCTACGTTAATGCCATCTTTTTTAGCCTCTGCTCTTTTTGCAGTGGAATCACATGATACTATAAGTAGGACAAATGCAATTAATAGTATAGTTGCTGAGAGAACTTGCTTTTTCATGGTCGATATTTTTTTACAAAACTAGTTTTTATTGGATACTTTAACAGATTCTCTATTTCTTTACAACCTTTGCTACTTGTTTTGCCTCACCACTAGCTACTTCTACAATATAAATTCCCGGAGTTCCAACTATTTCTAGTTGATAGCTTGAAGCATTAATTTTTTCTTCATGATAAATTAAACTACCTCCAATGTTAGTCACTTTTATTGATACATCCACAAGTTTACCTAATTCAATATTTACTAAACCATTAGTTGGGTTTGGAAAAAGGGTAACCATATCCATACTACCATCTTCAAAAGTACCATCTGTAAGAATTGAAATATTTCGGTAGAGTTTTGAGGAGAGACCTGAAATACTAGTGCCCCTTATTAATACATCCTGGTCGTTATCGTTGTCGATATCTGCAATGTGGATACCACCATACATGACTCCATCGATATTTATACTTGAAACCTCAGTAAAATTGCCACTTCCGTCATTGGAAAATAATTTTGTGGAAGTACTTGTATTTGATAATCCTGTGATAAATATATCTTGATCATTGTCGTTATCAATATCAACAAACTTACAGGAATAGCCATCTCGCCATTCAAAAGTTAACTCATCTGACTTAACAAAATAGCCACTTCCATTATTTAGAAAAATATTACCGTTAATAAATAAATCTTGATCTTCATCATTATCGATATCAGCAAAAGTAATTGAACCATTTGTAACTCCCTCAAGTGGAGACTCTAAAACTTCTGTAAAGCTGCCATTCCCATCATTAGTATAAAGTTTTGTGGTATTTCCTCCGATCCACCAATCTACATTACCTGATATTATTACGTCCTGATCGTAATCGTTATCAATATCAGCAAAAGCAACTGCGCTGTAGATAACCTTAACAAGAGGTGATACTTTTGGAGTAAAAACGCCAATTCCATTATTGATATATAGCTGTGTCATAGGATAATCCCAGTATTCATCTGACCAACCACCAGTTATTAACAAATCCTGATCATTGTCATTATCAATATCAGCAAAGTTGACGGTGCCACTATAACATTTGATTAAAGGCTGAATAATCTCAGTGTAATTTCCTTCTCCATCATTCTTGTAGAGTTCTGCAAGCCCATAAGTTGCTGGACTTCTATATCCTGTGATTAACAAGTCCTGATCATTATCGTTATCGATATCGGCAAAAGCCATTGAGCCACCTGAAATCCCTTCAAAAAGTGTTTCAGTACTCTTAGTGTAATTTCCTGTTCCATCGTTGGTGTATAGCATACCATTTCCAATAAACAATATATCCTGATCGCTATCATTATCAATATCAGCAAATGCACAGGGACTATTGGAAACAGACTGATCAAAAGATGCTCCTGTAACAACAGTAAAGTTACCTGTTCCGTTGTTTATATAGAGTTTAGTAGATATATAACCATCTGATCCAGAAATTAGAACATCATAATCATTGTCATTATCAATATCAGCAAATGCTAACGAACCAAGACTAGCCTTATCAAAATATGATAATGTATCAAATGTAAAATTTCCACTTCCATCATTAGTGTAAAGTTTTGGGTGACTCCACAATCTATAAAGTAATACATCTACATCATTGTCGTTATCAATATCGGCAATTGCAAGGGATGTACTAGATTCATCTCCGAAAGCGCCAATTACTCTAATAAAATTGCCGTTACCATCATTTGTATATTGTCTTGTTGTATAATTTCCACTGATTAACACATCCACATCATTATCATTATCATTATCAGAAAAAGCAATAGTAGCATACATGTCACCAACAAAGGATGCTCCAGGAACTTCTGTATAATTACCGTTTCCATCATTACAATAAAGTTTTGCAATCATATTACCGGTTGCATTTAACCCAATAATCAAGAGATCCTGATCGCTGTCATTATCAATATCGGCAAAACCAATTGAACTAAATCTAACTGCTTCAAAAGGGGTGCCTGAAACAAAAGAAAAGTTACCACTTCCATCATTTCTATATAGATTTGCGCTTCCATTATTTGATTCATTTTCACCTGTAATTAATAAATCCTGATCATTGTCATTATCAATATCAGCGAAGGCAACAGATCCATTACTTACAGCAATAAACTGCGTATTGATTGCCTTTGTATAATTGCCCTTTCCATCATTTATATAAAGCATGGAAATGTTGCCAAATGATTGATCTTCACCGGTAATTAAAACATCCAGGTCGTTATCATTATCTATATCTGAGAATGCAACTGAAGACCTTCTTACTCCAGGAAAAGGTGTATTTTTAACCTCAGCGAAGTTGCCATTTCCATCATTTTCATATAGTTTAGTAATCCGATTATTGTACCTAGTTTCACCAGTAATTAAAAGATCTTGGTCGTTGTCATTATCAATGTCAGCAAAAGTAGTAGAGCTAAAGTTAACTCCGGCAATTACGGCAATATTTTGTGGTACTGGTGGTAATGGAAGTACTTGCTCAAATTTAATTTGTTGCCCAAAGGTACTGCTTGTTAAAAGACTTATAATTAGTCCCAAATAGATTTTTCGCATGGTTAATACATTTTTACTGAGTTAAATAACAATAAGTGAAGTACTAAAACAAAGGTTATTATACAAATATAACAATTATAATCGCAAAAAGGTTGCTTGCTCAATTATTTGAAATTGATGGAAGGATTACTACCTAAAAATGTAACTTATGATAATCGAAGGTTTGATTATTACGGAAGCTATGTATTTTTGCAGCAAGCACAGTAAATATTTCAAGGTTATTTTCATTAAACCAGGCTATGGCATGGGGTTTTTGGTTTATTGCATCGGCAAAAATTACCAGAAAATCGAATTCATATTCACGAAGCCATGCGTATGCTTGTGGTTTGTTATCAATGGCACCATCGAATGCAGCATATTGTGGAAACTTATTTTTTACGAGCCACTCGATGGCTTCATCGCTACCTCTAATTCCACTACTTAGGGCTGCCAACTCAGGATAACCATTCTCCAAAAGCCAATTGTAAAATTCTTCCCATTCAACTGAAAAGGTTTCACCAAATGCAAGTAATATTTTTGGAGGATAATCGAGCATTTATTTTGATTAAGTCTTTTTTTTAGAGTTGGAGTATTCGAGTGTTGGAGTATTGGAATATTGGGTTGCAACATACAATCTCCATTAACCCATCACTCCACTACTCCATTACCCCATCTTTCACACTAATATCTATCAATACAATTTAGCTCTTCAAAAGCTCTTATTAATCTTATTACCATCGATACTTCACCAGCCCTAAGCCATTTTCTGGGGTCGTAGTATTTTTTATTTGGCACATCCTCACCATCAGGATTACCAATTTGTCCTTGAAGGTAGTCATGATTCTTTGCTTCATATTCACGTACGCCATCCCATGCAGCCCATTGGGTATCAGTATCAATATTCATCTTAATAACTCCGTAGGAGATAGCTTCTTTGATTTTTGATGCTTCTGAACCTGATCCACCATGGAATACAAAATTTACTGAGTTGTGTTCTTTATTATATTTCTCACTAATAAAAGCCTGTGAATTTTTTAGAATCGCAGGTTCCAATTTTACATTACCTGGTTTATATACACCATGAACATTGCCAAAAGCCGCAGCAATAGTAAAGTTATCGCTAACTTTCGAAAGTACTTCAAACGCCCTTGCTACTTCTTCGGGTTGAGTATATAATTTCGAGCTGTCGATATCAGAATTATCAACACCGTCTTCTTCTCCTCCGGTAATACCAAGTTCTATTTCAAGGGTCATTCCCATTTTGCTCATTCTTTCGAGATATCTACTGCAAATTTCAAGATTTTCTTCGAGTGGTTCTTCACTTAGGTCGAGCATATGTGAACTAAACAATGGCTTACCAGTTTCTTTAAAATGAATTTCACCAGCATCAAGCAACCCATCTATCCAAGGCAATAGTTTTTTAGCTGCATGATCGGTATGTAAAATTACAGGAATACCATATAACTCTGCAAGTTTATGTACATGTAATGCCCCAGAAACAGATCCTGCAATAGCAGCTTTTTCATTTTCGTTTGATAGTCCCTTTCCTGCATAAAATGCGCCACCTCCATTTGAAAACTGGACAATTACCGGAGAGTTAACATCTTTTGCAGCTTCCATTACTGCATTAGTTGAATCGGTGCCAACTACGTTTACAGCAGGTATTGCGAATTTATTTTGTTTTGCTATTTCAAATATTGTTTTTAAGTCATCACCAAAAACAAAACCTGGTTTAACTTTATCAGATATTCTTGTTTTCATCTTTATAATTTTATTGTTTTTAAAACAGACTACAAATTTATGTTTATTTCTTAAATCTTGTTATAGAAATCATTACAACAACCACATATAGCGAAATATTTATTGGAAGTTTGCAGCATGATGTTTAACAGCGCAATCGTTTTCTGGTATTAAGGACTATCGATTTTTAAACAGTTCCAATTGCTTTTGAATCATCGTTATCAACTCAGTTTTATTAATGGGTTTCGAAATGTAGTCGTTAAAACCTGCATCAAGATACAAATCCTTATCGCCCGACATGGCATATGCAGTTTGGGCAATAAATGGTGTGTTATTTGTATGAGGAAACCGTTTTCTAATCTCCCTCATGAGTTTCATTCCATCCCATGGTGCAGGAAGGTTAATATCAAATAGCATTACATCATAATAATTTCCTGATGAACTGGTTTTCTTAAGTTTCTTAAGGGCATCATCACCATCAAAAGCTGTGGTTATTTCACCCGTTTTCTTAAGCATTTTTTCCAGTACCATACGATTCATTCTATCATCTTCAACTATAAAAATCTTAAGTCTTCCGTATTCGGGAGCATTAATTATGGTTGCATTTTCTAATGTGTTTTTATCCCCATCAATTTGCCCCTCAGCTAATAAGCAAGGTAGTGTAATACCCACTTCTGTTCCTATTTCTTTTTCAGATACCAACTCCAGACTGCCGTTCATTAGTGTAATTAGCCTATGTGCCAGTATTAGTCCAAGACCACTACCCTGATATGTTAGTGAACTTCCATGTTTTGAATAATCAAACGACTCAATTAACATTTTCATGGTTTCGGTATCAATACTAATTCCCTTGTCCTTTACTTCAATTGTCGCCGTATTTTTTTTAGAATTATAGTTGGTAGAAATTGTAACAAAACCCTTGCTGGTATATTGAATAGCATTATCCATAACAACTTTCAATACTTTTACCAGATTATCTTTGTCAGCATATATAGCAGGAATATCCTTATCAAACTTTGTTTTAAAAATTAGCCCCTTTTCTTTGGCTTTAAATACATATTCCTTTTCAACACTTCTTACAATATCATTTAAATCGCATGAAACAATATTGAGTTCCAGAATATTTGCTTCGATACTGGATATATCAATAATGTTTGTGATAAGGCTCATTAACTTTTCACCCGCTTCTTTAATGTTTTTTGCAAACTCGTAAAGATCTTCATTACCCCTTAGAGCAAGTTCTGTCTCTAACATATCCGAGAATCCCATAATCCCACACAAAGGGGTTCGTATTTGATGACTCATTGTTCCAAGAAAAGCATTCTTAAGATAATTTGACTCCTCTGCTTTTTTAAGAGATTTCCTGAGTTTAACAATTACATTGCTGGTTTCCTCTAACTCAATAGCCCTGTCAATAGTGTTGGCCATAATCTCTTGCTGAAGTTCGTCACTAAACTGTTGAAGCTTTGTATTTGCAAGCTCAAGCTCCTTATTTTTTACAGCTTCTCTCTGAGCATTCTTCTTTTTGGAAACTGAATAATATGCAACTATAATTAATATGAGAATTATAAGTATAAGAATAATGAAAAAATTTATGGTGCTAAAACCAATTATTTCATTTTCTCTATTGTTTCCATTATAATTACCCAAATACTTTTGCTTAATAGCATCATTATTTTCCAATCTGGAATCATCTGATAAACCGCTTTGCAGAGTCAAATAATAATAACTTGAATCTTGTTTTTTTTGAGACTCATGAATATTTGCTAATAATCCATATATACTATTAAGCTTTATCGCAGATGTTAAACTGTCGCTAGTAAAAATAAATTGATGGGCAAACATTTTAGCCTGATCCTGATCGATATGTTGGTAAAGATGGGCTAGTTGATATAATACATCTCTATTGACAATTTCTGGCGAATTTGATATTACCTGCTCCAGGCTGTCAATTATTAGAGCAGTTTTTGCATTTGAATACTGTTCAACCTTTCCAACTTGAGCAAAAATTGTTAAGGAAAAAAATATTGATAGAATAATTAATATGGGCAAGCTTAGTTTCATTTCTGTTTACCTGAATAATACCCAAAGATATATTTTTTGAATAGGAAATAACATATGAATATAGGCTTATTTTCATATTTTTATATCTTTACGCGTTCAATAACACATGGGCTATTTATAAAAATGCCTGACATCCTGTGTTTTAAAGTAAATTTTATGATTAAAAAGATACTTGTTGCCAATAGGGGAGAGATTGCCATAAGAGTAATGAGAAGTTGTAGGGAAATGGGTATTGAGTCTGTTGCTGTTTATTCTGATGCCGACAGAACTTCAATGCACGTGCGATTTGCTGACGAAGCATATAACATTGGCCCTGCACCCTCCAATGAAAGCTACCTTGTAATTGACAATATTATTGATGCTGCCAAAAAAAGTGGTGCTGATGCAATTCATCCCGGATATGGATTTTTATCAGAAAATGCTGAATTTACTGATCGATGTAAGAAAGAAGGAATTATATTTATTGGGCCTTCATCCTATGCTATAAATACCATGGGTGATAAAATTACTGCACGTAAAAAGATGCAAAGCGCCAATGTACCGGTTGTTCCCGGCACAACTGAACCAATAACTGATATCAAGAAAGCAATCGAGGTAATTAATGAAATAGGATTACCTGTGATGATTAAAGCCAGTGCCGGAGGTGGTGGTAAAGGCATGAGATTGGTAACTAGAGCAGAAGATATTGTATCTGCTATTACATCAGCAAAATCTGAGGCTTTGTCTTCATTTTCGAATGATGCTGTATATATTGAAAAGTACATTAGCTCACCTCACCATATTGAATTTCAGATTGTTGCCGACAACCATGGAAATTGCGTTCACTTATTTGAAAGAGAGTGTTCTGTACAACGTCGTCACCAAAAGGTTGTTGAAGAAACCCCATCACCAATAATGACGGAAAAAGTTAGAACTGAAATGGGAAATCATGCTGTTGCAGCGGCAAAGGCAGTAAATTATTCAGGAGCAGGAACCATTGAATTTATAGTAGATGATGATCTAAATTACTATTTCCTCGAAATGAATACCCGCCTTCAGGTAGAGCATCCTATTACTGAAAGGGTTGTTGGTATTGATCTTGTTAAAACACAAATAAATATTGCAAATAATAAACCACTTGAGTTTAAGCAAGAAGATCTTAAACAAACAGGACATGCTATCGAAGTAAGAATTTATGCTGAAGACCCTGATAATAATTTTATGCCTAACCCAGGCAAGATTGAGCATATGACCGAACCTTTGGGCCTTGGGGTAAGGCATGATGGTTATGTTTATACGGGCTATGAAATCCCAATTCATTACGACCCGATGATATCGAAACTCATAGTGTGGGCAATGACCCGACAGGAAGCAATTGATAGGTTAAGACGAGCCCTTTACGCTTACAAAATTACTGGTATAAAAACTACAATTCCATTCCTCAATCGTATTCTTGATGTGCCCGATTTCGTTAATGGCAAATACAATACACATTTTATTCAGGACAATGAAAAATACCTTGCGCCTATAAAAACATCACCGCAACGAGTTAAGGATATGGCTACAATAGCGGTATTTGTTGACTACTTAAATAATATTGAAAAATTTAAGGAACATCGTTACTGTAAGCCAGTGGATGGTAATTGGAAAGCTTTTGGTAGAAAAAGAAATGTTACACGTTTATAATCGCATTGTTAAAAGGTAGTTATGGGATACGAAATTAAAGTTGATGATAAACAATCAAATATCGAGTTACTAAGTATTGATGGCGATATTATGGAGGTATGTGTTGATGGCAGGACATATAAAGTTGATATAGTGGAAGTTGAAAAGGGGGTTTACTCAGTATTGTATGGAGGAATTTCATATAATATCGAGTTAATATCGAAGGATAAAAAATCCTATCACGCAACAACTCTTTATAATTCATTTGATATTGATGTTATTGATGCAGAGTCGCGTTATAAAAATAACAGGAAAGAATCTGAGAATGAAGATCATTCCTACATTTTTACTCCAATGCCCGGCAAAATTGTAAAAATCCTTGTTAAGGAGGGAGATAAAGTTAAAGGTGGCGATACAGTTATTGTTGTTTCTGCCATGAAAATGGAAAGTGAATATAAGGTTGTAAAAGACAAGACAATTATGAAAATATTAGTAAAAGAAGGAGATAATATTGAGGGCGACCAGCCCCTTATAATGCTTGAATAATTAAATTGCCTTATGTAGGTAACAATTAACTAGAAGCAGTACTAATTATTCAAACAAATAATCATTCACTCATTTATACAAAAAATAGAAAAAATGTTGCCAAAATCAAAAATAGAAATACTTGAGGAAAAAAGTCAATTAGCCGAACTGGGCGGAGGACAACTTCGAATTGATAAACAACATAAGGCTGGCAGGCTTACAGCAAGAGAGCGTATTGATCATCTGTTTGACGCTGGTACTTTTGTTGAAATCGATAAATTTGTTACTCATCGCTGTACCGATTTCGGGATGGAAAATACTAAGCCTCTAGGCGACGGTGTAGTAACAGGATATGGTAAAATCGAGAGTAGACTGATGTATGTTTTTGCACAAGACTTTACTGTTGCCGGTGGCTCATTGAGTCGTGCAAATGCAGATAAGATTATAAAGATAATGGATCTTGCTATGAAAATGGGGGCACCAGTAATTGGACTTAATGATTCTGGTGGTGCTCGTATTCAAGAGGGCGTGGAAAGTCTTGCAGGATATGCAGATATCTTTTATAGAAATGTTAGAAGCTCGGGAGTAATTCCTCAGATTTCTGCAATTCTTGGACCATGTGCCGGAGGTGCGGTTTACTCACCAGCAATAACCGATTTTATACTAATGGTTAAGGAAACATCTTTTATGTTCGTTACCGGTCCCGATGTTATAAAAACAGTAACAAACGAGGATGTAACAATGGAAGATCTTGGTGGTGCTATGGCTCACAATAAGAAATCGGGAGTAGCTCACTTTACTGCAGATGATGATGAGCAGGCAGTTATGATGATTAGAGAGCTAATGAGCTTTATTCCATCCAATAATATGGAAGATCCTCCTCAAAAGATTTGTACTGATGATCTGGAAAGGCTTGAACCAAAACTTGATAAAATCATTCCAGAGGATCCGAACAAGCCTTATAATATGTTCGATATAATTATGCCTGTTATTGATAATAATCATTTCCTTGAAGTTCAGCCACATTATGCCCAGAATATTATAGTTGGCTTTGCACGTATTGCCGGCAAACCTGTTGGTATAGTTGCTAACCAACCATCGGTACTTGCCGGAGTTTTGGATATAGCCAGTTCTACAAAAGCCGCCAGATTTGTTCGTTTTTGTGATGCTTTCAACATACCACTTATTACTTTTGAAGATGTGCCGGGTTTCCTACCGGGAACAGCTCAGGAATTTGGAGGAATAATTAAGCATGGAGCAAAATTGCTTTATGCATTTGCAGAAGCTACTGTGCCAAAAATTACCATAATAACTCGTAAAGCTTATGGTGGTGCTTATGATGTGATGTCGAGCAAGCATATAGGCGCTGATGTAAACTATGCATATCCAACAGCTGAAATTGCTGTTATGGGACCGGATGGTGCAGTAAATATCATTTACAGAAATCTCTCTGAAGAAGAAAGAAAAGAAAAGGTAATTGAATACCGCGAAAATTTTGCCAGCCCATACAAAGCTGCTGCTTTGGGTTATATCGATGAGATCATTTACCCACACGAAACTCGTAAAAAAATTGTTCAGGCTCTTGAAATGACAAAAAATAAAACTGACAATACTCCTCCAAAGAAACATGGAAATATTCCATTGTAATTGTTTCCTTTATACATAAAAAAACCCCGGATCAGAACTCCGGGGTTTTTTATTACCCAAATAAAAATTAATAATGAGTGTAAATAAATGAATTATTTCTGTATCCGGGTTCATCCTTATACCAATCCTGGAACAAAGTTCCACCACTTTCTGCCCACTGGGCAAATTTTAAATAAACAGCTGTAATATCCTTTTTTTCGATTGGATATTCAAAAGTTTCGGGGATATTAATAGCCCATGGTAGATTACTTACTGTTTTATAATACTTATCATTTGCAGGATTAGTATCATCATCAATTGTACCAAATAATGTTTGATCAGCACGATCGGTAGGAAGATAATCTGGTAAGTGTACTTCAATTTCCCGTACCATATCTACCATTATAAAAGGATTAAAATTAGGAATATCCAATTCTGCCAATGAGTAGGTATTATTTGTGTAATCAATTAATATATTCAATGTATCAGGGGTAACATAAGGAGCTAATATCTCAGTATTTACTCCAATACTATTTCCGGTATGCTGCAATATGTTATATGCATTATCGTAAACAATAATAGTTGGTATGGATTGCCCTGTTTCAATCCCGTTTGCTTCTAAGGCTATATAACCTTCCTGCAAGTCATACCCTGTTACTGAAACTATATCTGCAGCAGCAATATTGTTATTTGCAAACTGAAAACCAAAACCATTTTTAAAATATGCACCAAAAGCCTTTACAACAAATGTTGAATATGTTTCTACAATATAATTTGATGCATTTGTAACGGTTTTAAATTGATAATCAATAATCAGATCATTAAAATCATAATCACCTCTTCCTGGCCATAGGTCTTCATAAGCTAGTGACCCAAATCCTCCAGCCGGATAAAAATTATTATAGGCTCTGTCAAAATCATTTGGATAATCGTCATCAATGTCAGCAACACCATCACCATCAGTATCGGCAGGTAAAGGAGTTGAATATTCATAGGGTCCCATGTCAACTATTCCATTAACAATACGATTATTACCATCAAGATCGAGTACTGTATTCATCCAACCAAAATTCATTCCAACATCAATACAAGGGGATGCTGATTGCAGTCTATAATCTTCTAAACCAGGAGTTAAATCGGCAAATAATGGGACAGAACTTATGCTGTTTGTACTATATGTTCCCGGTAATGCAGGAGTTGTACATGTGTTGTAATAGTGGTATCCTGATCCATTAACATCATAATTATCACCATTATTATAATAAATTATACAGTTATACACATGACCATTATTTCGTGTCCGTATTCCTGCACCATTAGGTCCAGTATTATCTGTTATAACACAGTTTTTAACTATGCCTGAATTCCAAATATTTACTCCTCCTCCATACAATGTTGTTGTATTACCTTTAATAACACAGTTCCTTACTTCGCCTCCATTTAATAAGCGTATTCCTCCTCCGTAAATTGCTGTATTTCCATATATATAACAGTTTTCAACCAAGCCTCCATTGTCAATTGCCACCCCACCACCGTCACGAGCCTGGCTATTTTTAATGGTGCAGTTTCTAACAGTTCCATCATTCTTAATATTAACTCCGCCGCCAAATCCTGTTAGATATTTGCCATTTTGGATAGTAAATCCTTCAATTACGGCATCGGCGTGATCAAGGTAAAAACATCTTACAGAGTTATTACCATCAACTATAGTTACATCTGATCCATTTATACTGGAAACTGTAATCCCTTTGGTGATAACAATATCCGTTGGTAGTATGTAAGTTCCATCATCAACCATAACAACATCCCCGTTATTACTAATATTAACAGCATTACGAATCTCGTGAGCTGCTGTACCCAAAGTTAAATATGGAGGAGTATTGCTACCTGTTGGCGAAACATATCGTGTTACAGAAGTGGCAAACATACCTGAGGCAAATAGTCCTGTTACCACAATAAGTAAAAAAAATCGTTTTTTCATAGCTCAATTATTTAAATTGGAAATTTCCATTATTAGTTGAAATAATATTCCAAATGATTATTAGCCACAGAAGCCATATGACTCTGATTATTGTAAATCAACTCAACCTCATCTACAAATGAAGGTATTGTGATTTTAGTATCGAACTTAAGTCCGCTCTTAAGAAATGCTTTCATTAAGATATCGCCTTCCAGCGATTTAATAGTTACAGTGTTATCCAAATAACATGAAAGCGAAAGTGTAACATCTTTGGTCGTTTTCCAGTTAAACTGATCATCAATGGTTAAATCAGCCATGGTTTGAGTTTCTACCGGAACTTCATTTTCTCTAATTTCTTTTTTGCATGAACTAATTATAAATGTTAGTGCCGCAAATAGCATTATTATTTTTTTCATGATCTTTATAATTTGAAAATTAGTCCTACTTACAATAAATGTAATCTCAAAAAGTATGCCAATCCCTCAATTTAGTTTTTATATACCTGTATTACAGATTTTTATAAATATTTGACTGTGATTGGGTTTTCCAGATTTGAGAATTTTATTCCAATAAGTGATAAAAAAAGAGCCGCCACGAAATTCGAGACGACTCTTATACAGTTTAACAACTCTGAAAAATGGTTAGCTTGTTTCAGAGGTAAAAACTCATAAACCTATTTTATTACCATGAATCTTTTGTTTGCAACCGCGCCATTTTCAGTACTTATACTAATTATGTATTGACCCGCTTTCATATCCTTTGTGTCAATCTTTAATGATTGCTGCATTCCATTTCCTGCTTCTTCAATTGTATTTGATATTTGCCCAAGAGGGTTATGGATAATGATTGTATATTTTTCACCCTCTACAACAGTAAGATTAACATTTAAAACACTTATGGCAGGATTTGGATAAAGTTCAATAACAGATGAAATTAACTCATCAATCCCGATGCATTCGTCTATTGTTACTTCAAAATCCTCGGAACTTCCTATGCAATCATTTCCAGCAGTTTCCACAACAGAAACGAAACCCATTCCCGGTGTCCCCCATAGCACTGTAACCATATATGTGCCAGCACCTCCAACGATCTCACCACCTGTTACTGTCCATTCATATGTACTTCCTGCATTATCTTCTGTAGAATATTCTTCTTCATCTTCGTCACATACTAAGGCAAGCCCAGTTATCATTGGAGTAGGGATAATTGAGATTGTAATTTCAAGTGGATCTGATTCAGCTCCAACTCCACAATCGTTACTACCTTGAGTTGTTAAACTTGCAATACCTGAAAAATCAGTATTCCATGTTATTGAGATATTTTCTCCACTACCAGTTATAACCCCTGCATCTGAAGGAGTTAATGACCACATAATTGTATCAGCGGCAAATAGTGGTTCCACGGTATATTCTGTTGTTGAACCAGAACAAGCAGTTGTAGGTCCATCAGGAGTATTACCTTGTTCAGGGGCAAATTCAACAAAAATATATGGCGTTCCCACCATGTTTTCTGAACATGTTGATGTTGAACCTGTAACTGTATAAATTCCTTGATCAGTATGTTCTCCGAAGCTAACAGGGTTTCCTGTTCCTGCAATAATAGTTCCAGTAGTTGTTCCTTCATAAAAGAGTTCATAGTCAACTCCTGTTTCTGATCCATCAAGGGTAATTTCAATACCCGGGCCGCCTGCACAATATCCACCACCTTCACTGAGGACAAATGCTGTTGGATTGAAATATAATGTACAAGTTAACTCATTTGACCAAGGTCCATATCCACACATATTTGTTGCTTTTACTTTTACTGTATAAGTACCTGCCCAACTGTTATCTGAAATAAATGTGCCTTCAGTTCCAGTACCAGTTATTGTTCCAGCGTCAGATGGAGAGACTTCCCAATAATAAGAATCAGCAGAAGCCACAGCTTGAGTTGTATATACCTCGGTACCCCCAGCACACATTGTTGTAATACCTGTTGGCTCATTTGGAGCTATTGGGCTTTCAATTACCGTTATCATATCTTCAACGAGCATAGTATTTGTATTAGTTCCATCCGAGACCTCAAGAGTAACATCATAAACACCTATAGTATTATATGTTACTGTTGGATTTTGATTGGTTGATGTGGCAGGTGTTCCTCCTTCAAAAGTCCAGTTCCAGGATATTATTCCACCTAATGACATATCTGTAAAATCAATAGTATTCCCAATACAAACACTATCGCTACTTGCTTCAAAATTAGCACCAAAAACCGGAGCTTTATTTATAATTGTACCTTGAGATCCACAAGTAAAAAGGTTCCCGTCTGCAGTTTCTTTTATTCTGTATAGGCTTGAGCTACCTGCTCCATTATGCTCCATAGACCAGGTTGCTCCAAAATCGGTTGTAACATAAATATTCTCATCTGTTCCATCAATGTATGCTGTGCCATTTGTTTTTGCAAGTGCACCATAAAAATTCTCATACCCTGTAGTATAGGTTGTCCATGTAGCTCCTCCATCTGAAGTTGCAAACATCTTTTCTTCTCCACCAACTACTCCAAAATTTGCATCGGCAAAATCCACTCCAAATAACATTGCTGATAATGTTTTTATAACTGTCCAGTTATGACCGCCATCGGTGGATTTATACACCTTTGCATCAGTTCCAACTGCAAAAACAGTGTTCTGATCGGCATAACTCAATCCCATTATTGAGTTTACTCCTATGCCAGATGTTGCTGAAATCCAAGTATTTCCACCATCACTTGTTATAAAAACAGCCTGATCACCGAAATTATTCATCGAACCAGTTGCAACTCCATTATTCGTATCCCAAAATTCGACATCTGTATAATACCAAACATCTGTCCCACAAGTTACCGGTGACCATGTAGTACCTCCATCAACAGTTTTAATAAAGTAGTTATTCCAGCCACCTGCAAAACCCGTATTATCATCGATAAACCAGATTCCCTGAAGTCCATCAATAGCGCCCGAGGTAGGTAGTATTGTTGTCCAGTTATCGCCGCCATCGGTGGTTTTAACAATTACTCCATCCGCATTATAAGTGTATTGCATCCCACATGCGTAACCTGTAGCACTTTGCGCAGGAGGAAACGACATACCAAATAATATAAATGTAGTTCCGGTACTACTTACGTAATTCCATCCTTGGGCAGATAATTGACCAGCAAGAAATAATAAAACTGATAATAATGTAATAACTCTCTTCATAATTTTATTTTTTTTGATTTTGTTTCTTTTGATTATCTGAATTTCCATTTTCGAAAGACTCAAATATTTTTTTTAGAGCACTCGACTCATCCTTTTTGGATTCAATAAGCTTATCAAGCTTTTCGATTAATGATTCTTCAATATTCTTTTCCTTTGACATATTGTGATTGCTATGTGTTTTCAATTACGATGCAAATAAATACTACTTTTATGGAGACATCAAGTATATTGCGCCTACAATAGATGTACTTATGCATTACAACAACCATACATACTAACCTAACATACAGGTAATGTGTAGTCTATTATTTTTTCTTATAATTGAAATACTATCCTAAAAAATATAAAATGTTGTGAATGGTATGCTGGAAAGTATAATTTATAAAACAAAAAGTGTTTTACATTTTCGTTAGAAAAGCTATCAAATTTTCATCAGAAGTAATTCCTAATTTTTTCCTTAATCGATAACGAGCAACAGTAATACTGTTAATTGATTGGTATGTAATGGCAGCGATTTCTTTCGTTGTCATATTTAATCTAAAGAAAGCACATAATCGTAACTCATTGGGTGAAAGATCAGGATAATCATTATTAAGTTTTTTATAGAAGCCTGTATACACCTGTTGAAATCTTACTTCAAATTCTTCCCAAGAGATCATATTAGAGTTCGATTCAAGCTCTTTAATGAGCTCAGTCATTATCTTTTTATTCTCGGTTTTGGCATCAAGTCGGGCAACTTTCAGTTTTTCAGCAATACTTATAATAAATTCATTTTTCCGAAGTAAGTACATAACATAAGTCGTTAACTCCTTGTTTGTGTGCTCAAGCTTAACCGAAAGGTTACTCTTCTCTAGCTCTGCCTTTCGTTTTCCCGTTTTTTCGAGTTTAAGTAACAACCCAACTATTGTTAGGAGTAGAAAAAGCCCTACACTTATTATTATATAGATTAAATTTTTACGCTTTTCGTTTTGAACTTCTATTTTCCTTTCTAACTCTTCTTCTTTTAGCTTAATTTTAAATTCATTTTGCATCTCAACCTGCGTCAGCCTTCTAACACTTTCCTCATTAAAATTAGAGTCGGAATATTGTTTAAATATTTGGAAATAGTTCAATGATGATTCAAAATTTTCAATGTTTTGAAAGTACCTACTAAGATGCTGCGATGCTAAGGCTATTAAACGATATTGATTTGTGTTTCTTGCTATATTGTAGCCTGCCAGTAAATTTTCTCTGGCCTCTTGAAATTTATTTAAATTTAAACAGGCAATGCCAAGATTAATATATGTTTCGGCAAGAAAAAATGATTTTGATCCAGAATAAGTGACTACAAGCTCCTTCTGTATTTTAATGCTTTCCAGAAGATGTTGTTCAGCACTGTCGTATTCATGCTTCAGTAAATCAAGCAAACCCAGTTTTAATTGGGAATGAGCCATTCCTTCAATGCTCCCAAATTCCTTAAAAAGCTCATATCCCGAACGATAATAGGTTTCCGCAATTTCATTCTGTCCCAACTGTATATAAATGGATCCTATGTTAGTAGTTGTTCCGGCAATATTCATTGTATCCTTTTGCTCCTTAAATAACTCAAGGGCTTTTGAATATAAATTCAGTGCCTTTTCAGTATTATTTGTATTTAGATACACTATTCCCAGGTTATTATAGAGGTTGGGTAGTTTTTGTTTAAGGCCTGACTCTTCTGATAAATCAATACCTCTTAAATAATACTTCATTGCCTCAGCATAATTATCTTTCTCAACATACCTATTTCCAATTGAAAGGAAAACTGATATTAATTCTTTTGGATTATCATTATTCAGCAAGTAAATTTTAGCTTTATTAAAATAGGCTTCACCATTTTCAATACTATCCTGCAGAATTGAATATACCCCAAGATAAGTATAAATTAAACCAAGATATGAATTAGCATTGGTTTTTTCGGCAAGAAGCATTGCCTTATTAGCGCAATCAAAGGCCTTGATAATATCTATATCTTCATACTGTTTGCTAAGTTGTAGGTAAATATCAATTTTTTCATTTATTTCGTGTGTATTCTCAAGTTCTGTCTTCAAACTATCAACAACATTTTGAGATTGTAAAATACCAACTGCGGCAAATGCAAATATTACAAGTATTGATATTTTAAATAATTCTTTCATAGCTAAAATAACACTCAGAATTTCAAAAATAGTTATAAAAATAAGACAAAAAATCACAAAAAAGGGTTTGCAGACTGATATCCACAAACCCTTTTCAATATAATTGAAACATGTTTTATAACTATTCTTCCTCTTTTTGCGACTCTTCGTATGTTTTTAAAAGTTGATCCTGAACATCTGAAGGAACCTGCTGATATTGATCATATGTGGAAGTAAATGTACCTCTACCTGAAGTGATTGCGCTAAGAGAAGTTGCATATCTTGTCATCTCAGCTGCTGGTATTTTAGCTCTCACTATCTGATTTCTTCCAGCTGCATCCATACCCATAATAATACCACGACGCCCCTGAAGGTCGGTCATTACTGCACCCATCATTTCTTCAGGTACGCTTATTTCAACATCATTTATTGGTTCCATAATTTTTGGCCCGGCAGCTTTAAATGCTGTTCCAAATGCATGACGACCAGCTAATTTAAAAGAGATTTCGTTTGAATCTACAGGGTGCATTTTTCCATCATAAATATACACAATAATATCACGTGCATATGAACCGGTTAAAGGACCCTCAATCATTTTTTCCATAATACCTTTTAGAATAGCGGGTAGGAATCGTGCATCGATTGCACCTCCAACAATACAATTATTGAAGATTAATTTACCACCCCATTTCATATCATGTACATCAGTACCACGTACTTGAATATCGGTTGGATTTTTATATCCCTCAACATATGGCATAATCCTCATGTGAACCTCACCAAACTGGCCTGAACCTCCGGATTGTTTTTTATGACGATAATCGGCGTTTGCAGTTTTAGTAATGGTTTCGCGATAAGGTATTTTTGGAGCTGTTGTTTCAATATCAATTTTGTGAACATTATTCAGATACCATTTTATTATATTTAAATGGAACTCACCTTGTGTTTTCACCAACATTTGTTTTAATTCTCTTGAATACTCAACAATGATGGTTGGATCGGTTCTATGCATATCATGCAATACTGATCCGATTTTTTCATCATCTGAGCTATTTACCGCGCTCATTGCTACAGTAAATATATCAACAGGAAGTGGAATAGGCTCGAACCCATCTCTAGAATTTTTCGGATCCATTAAGGAATCACAAGTTTTTACATCTTTAAGCTTTATTGTTATTCCAATATCACCTGCAACAATTTTATCAACTTTCTCACGATTTTTGCCGTTCATTACAAAAAATTGAGTCAGCCTCTCTTTGTTACCTGTTCTTGTGTTCACAAGGTCAATACCTTCTGTCACTGTTCCACCATATACTTTAAAAAAGGATACCTCACCAAGGTGCGCCTCAAAGGAAGTTTTAAAAACAAACAATGCAGTTGGATCACCAGGATTACATTTAAATCCTTTACCGCCGACAGTTTTTCTCTCAACAATATCATCAGGAGCAGGGCACGAATTTGTGATAAAATCCAGTACTCTTGTTGCACCAATACCATGTTTTGCAGATGTGCACAATACAGGAAAAATAGATCTGCTAATAAGGCCTAATCTCACACCTTCTCTCATTTCAGCAAGAGAAAGAGTATCGTTTTCGAAATATTTTTCCATTAAAGCTTCATCACCTTCAGCTGCGTTTTCAACTAATATCAGGTGTAATTCTTCAGCTTTGTCTTTTTCTGAATCAGGAATCTCGGTAATTTCAGGTTCTCCCCCATCTTCTTTAAATATCAATTGCTTCATCAAGATAAGGTCGATAATGGTATTAAAGCCCTCGCCTGGATTAACAGGATATTGAACCACAGTCACTTTTTCTCCAAAATAATCTTTTAAGGAAGTAATCGCTTCATTAAAGTTAGCACTTTGGTGATCAAGTTGGTTTATTGAAAAGAATGTAGGGCACTTATCTATTTCTGTTTGTTTCCATGCCGTTTCAGTTGTAGCTTCAACACCACCTTGACCATTAATCATGAAAAGAGCAACATCACATACATTTAATGCAGCCGCAGTATCGCCAACGAAATCAGAAAACCCTGGAACATCAATAATATTTATTTTCTTATTATTGTAAATAGTATATAACAGAGAAGAATGAACGGAATGCTGACGATCTATTTCAATAGGTCTATAATCCGACACAGTATTTTTGTCATCAACACTTCCTCTTCTATTTATTATTTTTCCTTCAAACACCATAGCTTCGGCCATAGTTGTTTTTCCTGATTTAGCACCTCCAATAAGTGCTATATTCCTAATGTCTTTAGTTTCGTAAACCTTCATCCTTCAGTTATTATTACAATTGAATTAATATTTTTTGTCTCTAAAGTAATCCAACAAAGCTCAGTTGAAATATGCTCGTTGTACTGTAAAATTCAAATTGTTAGCCAGTTAGCCCAGTTCAAATTTAGGCTCGCAAATGTAGCAAAATAAATTTAACATGCATTAAAATGACCTCTATTTATAGTGGGTCTAATGAGATGAAACAAATTAATGGTTGTTAAATAGTTGAGGATATACAAATTCATCTCTGTTTTGTGCACCACATAAACTCCCCAAAAACCCACTGCTGATAATCAACTTGTTATGAATTAAAATTTGACTATTTGGGTAACCCTTCCTATTTTTGGGGTATTTTTATAAGTAAAAAGAAGAAGAATAGGGGAAGATTAAGTGCTCAAATTATTACCAAAATTGGAAAGAATAACAAGCTTCTGAAGACAGTCAGTTGTACCAAGGTCAAGCGGGAGGAAGAATTGCTCATGTTATCGGCGAAATCAGAAATGGGGTGGATTAAAGGCTCGCTCTTTGTGAAAAGGGATGATTTAATGGTTGAAAATTTTGTAAACAGCATTGCAAATGACCATTTGCAGATTATGGCAAGAAATTATTTTGGGAAAGATTTATAGAAAAATAGGTTTTACTGAAGATGGGTGCCTCCGGTTATTTTAAGAGCCTGAATTTGTGCAAGATAGTTTATCCTGGCAGTAAATAAAAACCAACTGAAAAGCGAAATTAATTACTCAAAATGAAAATCTAAAAATATGGGTGCCCCAATGCATAAAACAGGAGTCATATTTTATTGTTCTTACAGCTTTCATAACGAAGTTCTAATGCATAGTCCGGGATTAACCAAACTATTTTTAAAAAAAGCGGCAACCGATTTTTCAACCAATTGCCGCCTTTTCATACATAAGTATTTCTATTTCACAAATCTCTTAACAAAAGTGCTTTCACCATCAGAAGCTCTGATAATATATACTCCTGTCGTTAGGAATGATGTGTTAATTTTAAACTCACTAATTTCAGTTTGCTCGTTGTAAACAACTTTTCCTGAGATATCAGTAATTGTAATATTCTTATTTGAGTTTTCTTTGTTTGAGAAATACAGGGTTACATCATCTGAAACCTGACTTTGGCCAATTTTAAATGTCATTTCACTTTGGCTTTCTTTGATTGCAACCGCAATGCTTGCCACTTTTTCCATAGTCCAGTCATTTGGGTCAACATCAATGTACACAACTTCTTTACCAGTGTATAGTGAATGACTGATGAAATTTTCATTTTGATGAAAGCTGATTAATTTATCAGTACCATCATTAAAATACAATCTCATTTCCATTATCATATCGAAAAATGGTGTTGATGCGGAGGTTGTTTGCAATATGTCAAAGTAGTTTCCTCCATCCATGTTATAGAATTCAATATCATAAATTGGATACCCTTCACCATAATACCATTGATCGAAAAACTGTCCGAAGTCCATTCCTGTAACTTCTTCGGCAGTATTCTTAAAATCTTCACCGGTTGCTGTACTATCAGTAAAATCTGTTTGGAATGTTTCCATAACACTAAAAAACAGATCATCATCCTGAATCTCATGTCTTAATGTGTGAACAATGGCGGCTCCTTTGTAATATGTTAGTCTGCCGCTAAATATTCTCCCTTCGTTTCCAGGATAAATTTGATCGATAGGAATATATGTGCTTCCACCTGCAGCTGACATTGCATAATCCTGAGCTCCTTTAATAAAACTTTGACCACTTGACCAACCATGGATAAACTCTTCGGCCAAATAATTGGAATATGTTGCAAAACCTTCATTAATCCATATGTCGCTCCATGTGGCACAAGTAACATTATCGCCAAACCACATATGTCCTAATTCGTGAGATACTAATCCGAATGAAAATCCACCGATAGTTGTCATTGTTTGGTGTTCCATACCACCACCCAAAGGTGTTAAACAATGGCCATATTTTTCTTCCCAGAAAGGATAAAGAATATATAGATCAGAGAATAATTCAATCATTGGGGCGGTTTCATCTATTCCAGCTTTATTTTGAGCCAGACTCTGAGGATCGTCATAAATAAAATTTTGAATTAATACTGAATCTCCACCCATTTCTTCAGGATGCGCATAAACATTGTATTCTTGATACTCAGATACAGCAAACGAAATCAAATAATAATCGATTGGGTAATTCGATTTCCACTCGTAACGAGAATATCCATTACCCAAATCCACAACATCCGTGAGTATACCTTGCGAACCGGCCATGTTATCAGAACTTGTTGTTAAAAATACCCATACTGAATCTGCCTTATCTTCAAGATCCTGTTTAACTGGAAACCAGTCGGATGCAGCAAAAGGCTCTGATAGTGTCCATGTTACACCTTTGCCGTAAGGGGAGGTGCCATTTGAAACTCCCGAAAAGAATCCACCGGTTGGTGGAATTCCATTATAGAATATTTGTGCTGAAAAAGAATCTCCGGCAACTATTTCAGTAACAGGAACAATTACGTTATCATCCACACGAGTAATGCTACTGGTATAATCAACGCCATTAAACAATAATTGTGTAATGGTTTGAAATGACTTTAATTCGATGGCAAATGTGTCTAAATTCACTAAAGCTATGCCGTTCATTGTTGAATTACCCTGTATAAATAATGATGTACTTGTAACTTCGATATCTAAAAAATAGAATGTTACATCGTAATCATCCATATATTCACTTTGCCAGTTGTACAAATAGCGACCGAAATCCTGCCCAATGTGAGCTTTACTGTGTGAGCAGCCTGTAACTCCTTCGAAATCATGATTTATCTGTGAAAACGAAAACGTAGCAATAAGCATAAATGAAATTGAAAATAAAATTTGTTTCATGTTTATTAATATTTTATTAGTGATTAACTAAATTGAAAATAATTAACTATTTGGATAGATTTTACCAATTTGATTGCAAAACTAAACTAAAATTAATGACAATATGTGAGGACAAATAGTTGTATTGCAAAAATTTAGTTTAAAAAATGTTAATCAAGGTGATTTCTTATCTTTTATGCTTCTATCCGAAAAAACTTTTGCCAATCCACCCAGGGCAATTTCTTTGTAAAGACTGGTAATATTTTTACCGGTTTGTTTCATGGCTTCTACAACTTAGTCGAACATAACATAATGTCTGCCATCTGAGTTTAATAAGATTGTTACAGTATAAGTGGAGTTGAATCATGTTTTATGTCAAAGATAAATCCAATGAAATTGAGGTCACTACGATATTGACTGACATACAATTGCCGGAATTATGATTTGTCAAAAGAATATTACCAAGAGCAGATTTTTAAGAGAACCTTGATTATGCTCACGGTATAATCTAAATTTTAGAAAATAACTTTCTTACCCCATGGTTTATACCTATTGATAACATGTCGTTTTTATTTGAAAGCCTTTAATACAGATTCTATCAATACCTTAACGGATTTATCGTGTTTTGTGATCGGTGGAATTTCCTTATTAATATTTAGTAGTTGATAAACAGCTGTTTGTGCAGCCCGAATAGAGAATTCAACTGTAAAAACAACGTCATCTTTTAATTCAACAAATTGACTTACGAACGCCAAATTTTTTGATGTATCTGGTACTGGTTTTGGTCTATCTGTATATGCTCTTGGCATGAACATAGAAGTGATATAAGGCATTCTACAAGGAATGCAAGTTGCATTATCAAATACAGTTCTGTCAAAGTTAAGATGACCACACAATTCAGTTAGAATTTCTTCTCCGTTACATTCTACCATGGTTTTTGGAACAAAATTCCCAACTCTATCACCATGTAAGGCATATCCCCAAAATACTTGCAAACTTTCAGGTTGATTTATAAAATGGGGTTGATGATACAAAACAATAGACATAAGCCAGTTGGAATCCTTAAAAGTCACAAGTCCTCCTGTTCCAGGTTGATTTCCTGAAAATTCAGTCATTTTGTCAAAAAATTCTGTTGTTCTACATGTTACTGTAATAGATTCCCAAAAAGATTCAGGTATGCTTGAATTAAATGGTTTAGGATTACCAAAATCAGGACGTCCATCAGCTAGTTTTTCCCAAAGTTTCCAACCATGGCTATCTTCCTTGGTTATATGAGGTGGGGGGCTGGTCATGCTTCCCAAGCTGGATGCATCTGTCATAGAACCATTTTGCAAAATCACAATATCATCCGGGTCAATGGAAATTGTATGACTTTTTCCTTCTATTTCATAAGTCAGTGCTGTTACCGTTACTTTTCCATCAATATCTTTGGTTTCAATATCTGTTACATTGGTGTTTGCTTGAAAGTTCACATTTCTATCCGTAAGCCACTTTAGCAAAGGCAATACTAATGAATCATATTGATTGTAAATAGTTCGCTTAACTCCTGCCAATGTTTCAATTCTTGGAAATTCATTCATAAATCGGTGCAAATACCTTTTGAATTCAACAGCACTGTGCCATGTTTGAAATGCAAAGGTGGTTTGCCACATGTACCAAAAATTTGAATCAAAGAACTCTTTTGACAGCCAATCTGTGATTTTAGTAGTACCCAGTTTTTCTTCTGAGGCTTCTGTAAGATTTACGAGTTCCTTCCTATCTTGTATAGTAAAATGCATGCTAGATACATCTGCAATATGTCGGTTTTCATCAACAAGTCTGGCTTTTGAATGAGGAACGTGTTTTTTGTTAAAAGCAATTATCTCATCTTTAACGGATTGCCCTTTATTTTGCAGTGATGGAATTCCCTCATAAAGTCCCCATAAACACTCATAGTGGTCTGTAGTGAGCATGCGGCCTCCTCGTAGCGAATAAGTTCCGTCATCTAATTTTTTACCATCTAAACTTCCACCTTGTGTTGGTAACTTTTCAAAAATGGTAATCTGATTTCCATCCATTCCACCATCTCTAATCATAAATGCGGCAGCTGAAAGGGAACCTATTCCACCACCAATACAATACGCTTTAATTTTTTTCATGATTCTTTTTTTTAATTCAATATTGAAGATTCATTTTACTTTAAATAGATGATAACGGATGGCGCTATTCTGTTTGCCGCATTATTTAACTTAATTCAAGGGAGTTGCTCCTAACAGTTGAAGATAGTTGTTACTGCTGTGCTCAACACCAAGCCAATGATCGTACCATTGAATTGTATCTGATTGGGTAATACCCCCGGGACCGGTTGATCCAATTGGAATATTTCCAATATCATCAGCTGTTTTTATATTATAATAAACTATCCCTCTTGATTGCAAAGTGTCGGCTGCTGCATTTATGATTATTTTATATAATAATGGAACATGAACCGGGATTCCACTGCTTACAATCCCTTTTAAATTGGAATATCCATAAGGAACCATATCAAGTGAGTTTGCTTTAATATTAATGGAGGCATCACCAGGTAATGAAGCATTGAAATTATCTTTAAAAGCCTTGTTTACTAACCCTGGAGAAGCAAAAGTATAAAGTGAAAAAGTAAACTTATCTTTTAATTGATCGTGGTTAATTAGCCAGTATGTTACTAATGTTGAAAGCGCACCGCCTAAACTATGTCCTGTAATATATAAAGGTGTTTTTGAATCGGTTGCGATTGAATTCAAATAAGATTCAAGATTTCCACCAGAGGAAGGATCCGTTGCACTTAGTATACTATTTAAAGCATCCATCGCTCCTTTTGATACAGAGTCACCTTGTTTTCCGTAAGTGAAACCGGAGAGTGTAAAAACATCAATATCTTCAATTAAATTGCTTATTGAGTGCACATTAGTACCCCTAATCGCAATAGTGTAAGATGTTATATCTGAGTTAATGTTTTTGGCAACATAAACTAAATTATCCTTATCCGTAGAAATACCAGGTCCCCATGATAAACTCCATCTACCTCCCGAAGTAAGCGACTTATCGTTCAATAACAAGGTAATTGAATCTTTAATTGTGCCGATATCGGAATCTTCACCTGCATAACTTATTGATGACAATGTCATCATTACTCCGGGCATATTTGATTCCACATAAGGGTCATCGGAGTCCTTTTTACAACCTTCTGTTAGGAACACAGTCGAAAAGAACATTGTAATCATAGCATAAACTAAATATTTTTTCATAAAAGTATCTTTTATTAAGAGTGTTACAAATCTAATCAAAAACTAATCAGTTTTAAATTAATCCAGAAAAAAAAAGATGTTGAATCTATTTTTTATTATCTTTAAATTTTAATATAAAGTATATCAAACAGTTTGTCGGAGTTATTGATTAAGATGGATTAAAGGCATTCGTTTTAGAAGAAATAGCACAAACTTGATCTGCTTTTTTCAGGTAAGTAGAAGGAAAATAAATTAATTAAACTAATAAAAAAAGTGTATGAAGACAGCTAAAAATCAGACCCCCGAGAATGCAAAAATTTATTTAATCGGTAGCGGAATAGCATCCCTTGCAAGTGCAGTATATCTTGTTAAGGATGCAGGTGTGCCTGGCGAAAATATTCATGTTCTGGAAAAAGACAATATCCCAGGTGGTGCATGCGATGGCTCAGGAGATGAAGTTAAAGGTTTTGTTGTACGAGGTGGTAGAATGCACGAGATGCATTATGAGTGTTATTGGGATTTACTATCATATATTCCATCTTACGATGATCCAAATATATCTGTTCGAGATGAATCATATGATTTTAATAAGAGATTTGTTTCCAACGGTCAGGCCAGATTATTGAAAGATGGGAAAAAAATTGATGTATCATCATATGGATTGTCTTTATCTCAACAAGCTGATTTTTTAAAGCTAACCTATGTAAGCGAAAAGTCATTAGGTAATAAACGAATTGAGGATTGGTTTGATGCCGACTTTTTTACCACTAAGTTTTGGTATATCTGGACCTCAATGTTTGCATTTCAGAAGTGGAGTAGTTTGGCTGAAATGAGAAGATACATGAAGCGTTTTATTCATTTAGTGGATGGCTTATATAAATTAGGAGGAGTAATGCGAACTAAGTATAATCAGTATCATTCAGATATTGTGCCTTTAAGAAGATATTTAGAAGATAAGGGAGTACAATTTGATTTTGGTAAAGAAGTTGTAGATATCGATTTTAACTTTTCATCAGATTTAAAAACGGCGACTGTAATACACCTCAAAAATAAAGAGGAGATCGTACTAGGCGAAAATGATTACGTTTTTATTACAAACGGTTCAATTACAGAGAGTACTGATAATGGAACATGGAAGAAGGCTCCTGTCCTCAAAGGAATCTCAGAATCAGGATCATGGAAATTATGGAAAAAACTAGCCGAAAAAGACAAGACTTTTGGTAACCCATCCCCATTTTGTGATAATATTGATTTGCAGAAATGGTACTCATTTACAGCAACAATGAAGGATAGTACTTTCCTTGATTACATGGAAAATTTTTCCGGAAATGTTGATGGAACCGGAGGTTTAGTTACCATGACTGATTCAAATTGGTTTATGTCGATTGTAATTGCACGACAACCACATTTCCCAAATCAACCACAGGATGTAAAAATATTCTGGGGCTATGGACTTTATCCTGATAGAAAAGGAAATTATGTAGATAAAACAATGGCTGAATGTACTGGAGAAGAAATATTGGAGGAACTATGGTATCACCTTAAGGTTCAGGAATTGATGAAGCCAATAGTGGATGCTGGAAAAGTAAACTGTATTCCGGTTGCAATGCCTTTTATTGATAGTTTGTTTATGCCACGCACCATAGGAGATCGACCAGATGTAATAGTAAAAGGAGCAACAAATTTTGCATTCCTAGGCCAGTTTGCCGAAGCACCAAAGGATTGTGTTTTTACAGTAGAATACTCAGTACGAACTGCTCAAATGGCTGTATATGGATTATTTGAAACAGGAAAAGAGGTACATCCAATGTACGACTCTGCGCATAACCCAAAGTACTTAATTGCTGCACTTAAGGCAATTAGTAGGTAACCCTGCTATTGTTTTTATTTAATATGCTTTCTAAAACAAATGCCGGATTCTCAAACTTATTTGCAAACATCATAGCCGCAATAATATATGGTTTATATCCTGCTTCATGATAGGTTTTGATTCTGTATTTCTCGAAAACAGCTGCACTTACTTCACCTTCTTTGCATGACACTCCTGAAATATCAGCTGGAAGACAATGCATATATAGGGCCTTTCCATTTTTGGTAAGTTGCATTTTTTCTTCTGTATATTCCCAGCTTTTAAATTTTGCATTATTAAATAAAGCTCGCTGTTCTAGTTGTGCAAGTCCGGCAATATCTTTATTTTTAAGCAGTTCGGTTCGCTGCTCCATTATATGATATGGAGCCCAGCTTTTAGGGTAGACTATATCTGCATCTTTCATGGCTCCATTCATATCATGGCCTACCTTGAACGAACCACCACTTTTTGTCGCATTTGTACCCGCTAATTCAACAATTTCCGGAATAAGATTATATCCTTCAGGATAAGCAAGTTCAACATTCATTCCAAATCTGGTTAATAAAGCTATTATTCCTTGCGGGACAGACATAGGTTTACCGTAACTTGGTGAATATGCCCAACTCATTACAATTTTTTTACCCCTTAGGTTTTCGAGTGAACCAAACTCATTTTTTAAGTGAAGCAAGTCGGCCATCGATTGTGTTGGATGATCCATATCGCACTGGAGGTTAACTATTCCAGGACGAGATGGGAGCACTTTTTTATCAAATCCTTCATCCAAAGCTGAAGCAACTTCACGCATATATTTGTTTCCTTCTCCAAGGTACATGTCATCACGTATTCCGATGAAATCTGTCAGGAAGCTAATCATATTTGCAGTTTCTCTAACTGTTTCTCCATGTGCTATCTGCGATTTTGTTTCATCCATATCCTGAACTACCAGTCCCAATAGGTTTGCTGCTGATGCATAAGAAAATCGTGTTCGTGTTGAATTATCCCTAAAAATTGATACTGCAAGGCCTGTATCAAAAACCCGAGGAGAAATATTTTCCTCTCGCATATGTTTTAGTACGGAAGCAATCTCAAGTATTGCTTTTAAGTCATCTTCACTTTTTTCCCATGTAAGCAGGAAGTCCTTCTTGTGAAGATTCGATTTTAGATTTTTTAGTATTTCTATTTTGTTTCTTATATCCATGATTATTGTATTTTTTCTTTCTCGCAAAGGCGCTAAGCCGCAAAGTGTTTTTAAAGCTATTTTCAATCACTTTAGTATTTATTACATAGTATTATGTATTATTAATTATTGTCTAAGCTATTTTCCTTTGCGGCTTAGCGTCTCTGCGAGAAATAGTTTTCAACGGTTTCATTATAGATTATTTACCATTCTGGTTATTCCATTTTTAATCAGTCTTTCATTAAAGTTTATAAGTAAGCCAAGTTTTAGTTTGGTTAGCTTTAGGTAAGTTAGCAGTTGTTTTTGATGAACGGGGCTTATGGATTCTACAGATTTGAGCTCGATGATTACTTTGTTCTCTATGATTAAATCAGCTTTAAACCCCATTTCCATTTTCACATTTTTCCAGATTACCGGAATAGGTTTCTGTCTTTCAACTTTTAATCCCTTCTGAATTAACTCATAATATAATATTTCCTCATAAACAGATTCAAATAATCCAGGCCTCAGCTCTATGTGAATATTGTAGCAGGTATTGACTATTATTTTAGATATTTCGTTCTCTGTCATGATTTTATTGTATTTCTCGCAAAGCCGCTAAGGCGCAAAGTTGTTATTATTTTTTTCAATTTTTTTTTCTTGTCAAACATTTAATGAAAATAATAGTTTTTAATAATTAAATAATTTTCCTTTGCGGCTTTGCGCCTCTGCGAGAAAATAATTTTTTCAATTGTATTTTCCTTTCTCGCTTGGTGCGTTGCGAGACATTATTTTTCACCAATTTCATAAGCAAAGGCAGCATAAAATGCTGATGCTATAACCAAATCGCTAATTGCTACTTTTTCGTTGGGAGCATGGGCAAGTACTTCGTTTCCTGGCCCAAAACCAATTGTTGGAATACCATGTATTCCTGTTATTACTACTCCGTTTGTTGAAAATGTCCACTTGTCAATCACGGGAACTTTGTTGTAAAGTTTTGTAAATGCATTAACCCCAACCTGTATCATTGAATGATCTTCGGGAAGTTTCCACGTGGGATAATACTTTTCCATTCCGTATCTTAATCCGGTATATGCTTCTTCGCTAAAATCCAGTACTTCAACTTTTGCATTTAAGCCTACAATCAATGTTTCAATTTCTTTGATGGCTGACTCCTTTGTTTCTCCCCATGTAAGTCTCCGATCGATATGCAATCGTGCAAAATCACTTACGGCACAAAGTGATGGACTGTCAGAAATAAATTCAGTTACAGTTATGCTTCCCTTTCCAAGGAATTCATCATTGGTAAGTCGTTCATTTAGCTTTTCAATTTCAAGAGCAATCTTTGATGCCATGTAGATTGCATTTTTCCCACGCTCCGGTGCCGATCCATGCGAAGAAATGCCATGAAAACTCACATGCATTTCCATCCTGCCTCTTTGTCCCCGATAAATGTTAAGGTTAGTAGGTTCAGTGCTAATTACAATATCAGGAATAATCTTACCCTCTTCAATTATGTATTTCCAACATAATCCATCGCAGTCTTCTTCAATAACACTACCTACAAAATAAATTGTAAGATCTTCATTGAATCCAAGTTCTTTTAATATTCTGCCGGTAGTTACAAATGAGGCAACACCACCTTCCTGGTCAACTGTACCTCTTCCATGAACATAACCATTCTTAATTTCGCCACCCAGTGGATCAAAATCCCAGTTGTCGATATTGCCAATGTCTACTGTATCCATATGGCCATCAATAGCTAGTGTTTTCTTACCATTACCAATTTTCCCTATAACATTTCCTAAACCATCAATTATAACTTCATCAAATCCGGCTTCTTCCATTTGCCGTTTAAGCTCCAATTGTACTTCTTTCTCTTGTGTGCTAAGTGATTTAATTCTAACAAGTTTAGATAGATTATTAGCAGTATAATCTGCATATTGTTCTGATAACTCTTTAATTTTAGCGTATATGTCTTTCATTTTCTGATTCTTTATTTGAGGATGGGTTTATATAATTGTAAGAATTAACTACTTTTCTGATATAGCCCCAATAGTACTTTTTCAGGGGTCATTGGGGCAGTAAAGTCGTGAGTATAATTTGAATTGAAGGCACCTATGGCTTCTTGTAATGCAAAAAAGGCTCCAATTCCATAAATAAAAGGGGGCTCCCCAACGGCTTTCGACTTAAGTATTGCATTTTCATTTCCCTCTGTTTTTAGAGGAATTATCTCAATAGAATCAGGAGCTGAATAAATATCAGGTATTTTATAATTTGATAATGCGTTTGATTTTAATCGGCCTAACTCATCATAAACTATTTCTTCCATTGTCATCCATCCAATTCCCTGTACAACTGCTCCTTCTATCTGTCCATTGTCGATTTCCTGATTTATACTTTTTCCAAAATCATGAACAATTTTTACGGAATCTATCTTATATGTCCCCCTTAAGCAATCAACGGTAACAGTTGTAATTGCAAGCCCGTAAACATAATATGCGAAAGGATGGCCCTTCTCTTTGGTACTGTCAAATTTAATTACAGGAGTTGCATAATGACTGTTTTCGGTTAAACTTATTCTATTTATAAAGGCCTCCAACACAATTTGTTCCCATGTAATGGATGAGCTTTTGCCATCAACTATTATTACTTCATCTATTAACTCTATTCTATTCTCTTCAACATCAAGCTTTTTGGCAGCAGTTGATATCAACCTTTGAAGAAGTGCTTCACATGCTAGTTGTACAGCTTTTCCATTTAGGTCGGCTGTTGAGCTGGCGGCAGATGGTGATGTATTTGCAACTCTGGTAGTATTAGTCGATTCAATCTTTATTCTATTTGTATTTGCTGATAGTACCTTTGAGGCAACCTGAATCATTTTTGTGTTCACACTTTGGCCCATTTCCACTGCTCCGGTGCTTATTCCAATACTCCCATCCTGATATATATGCACTAGTGCTCTTGCATGATTCATCATTGTATTTGTAAACGAAATCCCAAATGTAACAGGCGTAAATGAAATGCCTTTTTTAAAAAGCTCATTCGAATCATTATAATCGCAAACGGCTTTTTCTACTTTATAAAAATTGAAATTATTTTGTGCTGTATCCCAGATGTTTTTTAGTTCTACATTTTGAGCAATTTGTCCATAGGGAAATTCATCTCCATCTTGTAGTAGATTTATTTCCTGTAATTCACGTGTTGGTATACCTAGCTCATTTGCTGCATGTTTAATGGCGGACTCAATTACAAAAATACCCTGGGGAGCACCAAATCCGCGGAAAGCAGTATTGGGTGGCAAGTTGGTTTTGCAGCTATAAACTGTTGCTCTTAAGTTGGGAATAAAGTAACTGTTTGTGGCATGAAATAATGTCCTTTCTGTAATTGCCGGAGAAAGATCTGCTGCAGCTCCTGCATTTTGCAGATAATCGGCCTTAAAAGCAATTATTTTGAGGTCTTTTGATAATCCAATCTTATAAGTTGTTTCATAGGGATGTCTTTTCCCGGTCATGTGCATATCATCATGACGACTAAGGATTAGTTTTACTGGTTTCTGAAGGTTGTGCACAGCAAGTAAAGTTAATACTGCCCATGCTGTGGCCTGATCTTCTTTGCCTCCAAAAGCACCACCAAGTCGAACCACATCCACCTCAATTTTATGCATTGGTACACCAAGAACTCTGGCTCCGATTTTTTGAACTACAGTTGGTCCCTGAGTAGATGAAAATAATTTAATACTGCCATTTTCTTGTGGAATAGCATATGAGCCTTGTGTTTCCAGATATAGATGTTCCTGGCCTCCGGTTATTGCTTTTCCTTCAAATACATAACTACAACCTTTCCAGGAATTTTCGATATCACCTAGTTTAAATGTTCGTGGAGGCATTATCAACTGATTTTTTTCTTTTGCTTCAGATACACTTGTTATTGGGTCAAGTTCTTCAATATCAATATTAATCAACTCTCTGGCTCTCCGTGCAATTTGCTCACTAACAGCAATTATCAAAGCAATAGGTTGTCCTATAAAATGAACTTCTGAATTAGCCAAGAGTTCTTCATCAAGTATGATAGCTCCAATTTGATTTTCACCTGGAATATCTGAATGTGTAATTATCTGAATTACTCCATCTATTTCTTTTGCATTGGTAAAGTCGATGTTTCTAATCTTACCATATGCAACTGGCGATGTAAATACAACTCCAAATAATGTCCCGTTTATTGTTGGAATATCATCAATAAAGATTGATTTCCCTCGAACATGATTTTTAGAGTCTATATTTTTCATGTAGATAATTTTACTTTATGTCAGAAATTGAAATGATTTCAGGAAAAAGCTTAATGAAGTGACCATAGTAGAGTTGACGAAGTAATAATCTTTTGTATTCTTCACTTCCTCTTATGTCGCTTATGGGAGATATCTCTTCTTTTAAAACACAGTGTGCTTTGCGAATATTTTCTGAAGAAAGCACCTTGCCTTTAAGAAAAGCGCATGTGTTTTTTAACAATAATGGAATGGGAGCTACTCCACCAGCAGATATACTTATGTCGGTGATCTTATTATTGTTTGATATACTTATGCAAAATGCAGAATTAACACTTGCTATGTCAAGATGAGTTCTTTTGCTAACCTTTTCAAAATTGAAATGCTGATTTTTTTCAGGTAATTTAAATGACAGATTCAAAATAATCTCGCCATCTTGTAAATCAATGTTTTTATAGCTCTTGAAAAAGTCCCTTAGTAGTACTAATCTGGCCCTTCCATTTTTATCAGATATGGTGAGATTGCTTTTCAAAGCCAGGAAAAAAATACTTAAATCGGCAATGGGAGAGGCATTAACAATATTTCCTCCAAGCGTACCCATATTGCGAATTTGTTTAGAAGAAATAAGCTTGAAGAAACTAACTAATTCTGGAAAGTAAATAAAGAGCTCTTTCGTGTTAAGGATATCAGATGGTGTTATTCCTGCTCCGATGGTGCAAATATCATTTTCAATCCGAATTTTGCTAAAATCATTGTTGTAACCAATCAAATTTATTTCGGTATTCTGTATATTGTCAGCATCAGTCACATAAATATCAGTGCCTCCTCCTACAATAATTCCCTTATTTATTATTTGTTTTCTATTACCAAGTTCTTGTAATCTTTTTGGAATATCTGCAAAATATTCAGGGATAAACTTGTTCCTAATAAGATTTGAAATATTGCCGTTGGTGTTATTGTCAATGAGTACTCCAGAAATTTCTATTCCGGCTTTTTCAATTGATTTATATCCCGTACACCTACAAATATTACCGCTAACAGAGTCTAATATTCCTAATATTGATGTTTCAGAATTGAATGAGTATCCTGTGAGAGATACAATAAAACCGGGTGTGCAAAAACCACATTGTGTTGCATTATTTTCCTTAAAAATGCTTTGGATTGTCGATAGTTGATTTGGTATATTCAGGCCTTCAACTGTAACGACATGTTTGCCATGAATACTCGCGATGGGAGTTAAACATGATGTAACAGATTTGTAATCAATAGATCCATCCTTGTTAATAGATCCAACCAAAACAGTACAGGCCCCACAGTCTCCTTCTCGACAACCAATCTTTGTTCCCGTAAGTTTTTCTTCAGATCTGATAAAGTCAAGCAAGATGCTACCCGAAGGTAGATCTGTATTTATAAGTTCATTATTAAGAATAAATTCAATCATATCAAGGTGTAAAGTTAATAAAAGAACGGATATTTTGTATTTTAGCAACAACAAGAAAATTATTAATAATTATATCATTATGAAAAAGAAAAAGTTTGCAATAGTATTAGCCGGTTGCGGCGTTTATGATGGAGCTGAAATCCATGAAGCCACTCTAACCATGTTGGCTATTATGAGGCAGGGAGCTGCATATAGTTGCTTTGCCCCTGATATTCCTCAATATCATGTAATTAATCACCTTACCGGTAAAGAAATGGATGAAACCAGAAATGTATTAATCGAATCAGCAAGGATTGCTCGTGGTGACATATTACCGTTAAATGAATTTGATGGCAATAATTTTGATGCATTAATATTTCCCGGTGGATTTGGTGCTGCAAAAAATCTATCAACTGTCGCTTTCGAAGGTGCAGGAGCCAAGGTTAACTCTGATGTTGAAAAAGCAGTTTTACAGATGGTTGAATTAAAAAAACCAATTGGAGCTCTTTGTATCTCACCTGCTTTTATTGCGAAAATTTTAAAGGATGTTAGCGTTACCATTGGTCAGGATAAGGGAACCTCTGAAGCAATAGAGGCTATGGGAGCAACCCATATTGAAACCGATCACGGGGATGTTGTATTTGATGAAGAGAAGCTGGTATTTACAACTCCCTGTTATATGCTTGATGCCACAATATTAGATATTGATGATGGTGCCGTTAATATTGTAAAGGCAATGTTGGAGAAGATGTAGGAAAATTGGCAATAATGCTGAGCATGTCATTGGTTTTAATTGTCATTGGTTGTCATTTGCGCTTCGGCGTTGTTAAGTCATTTGTGGATTTGTTTTGGATAAAGAACTTTGTTTATTATTTTAATTAAATGCAATGAAATTAGAGGAATTTAGAGTTTATCAAGAATCTATGGAGCTTGGTGAAAAAGTTTGGAATATAACCATCGAGTGGGATAAGTTTGCTAAAAACACTATGGGTTACCAGCTAGTTAGAGCTGTCGATTCAATTGCAGCAAACTTGAGCGAAGGATACGGAAGATATCATTATAAAGAGGCAAAAAATTTCAGTTATTATTCAAGAGGATCGCTCTTTGAAACCAAAACATGGCTTACAAAGGCAAATAATAGATGTATAATCGATAAGAATACATATAAGGAATTAATTACAAGCATAGATTCAATAGGAATAAAACTCAATAATTATATAAACTCAATTGGTAAATCTTAACAATCAAATGACTATCAATGACCATCAATGACTACCAATGACTATTAATGACCACCAATGACTATTAATGACCACCAATGACTATCAATGACTATCAATGACAATCAATAATAATTTCCCACCCCATGAATAAAATAACCCAACTATTTAACATCACCTACCCCATAATCCAGGGAGGTATGATATGGTGCAGCGGATGGAAACTAGCATCAGCAGTAAGCAGTGCTGGTGGATTAGGACTAATAGGTGCCGGTAGTATGTATCCTGAAATCTTAAAGGAGCACATCCGAAAATGCAAGATGGCAACTAATAAACCTTTCGGAGTAAATGTTCCCTTGTTATATCCTCAAACGGATGAAATCATAAATATTATTATCAATGAAGGAGTTAAAATTGTCTTCACATCTGCAGGTAATCCAGCAAAATACACATCTGTTTTAAAAGAAAATGGCATTTCAGTGGTTCATGTGGTTGCCAATACAAAGTTTGCCTTAAAGGCACAAGCAGCCGGTGTTGATGCTATCGTTGCAGAAGGTTTTGAAGCAGGCGGTCATAATGGTTATGAAGAAACAACCACAATGGTATTGATACCAATGCTTAAACAAGTTGTGGATATTCCAATTATTGCTGCTGGTGGTATTGGTTCAGGACAAGCCATATATGCAGCGATGGCATTGGGAGCCGAAGGCGTTCAGATAGGAAGCTTGTTTGCCAGTGCATTTGAATCATCTGCTCACAAAAATTTTAAAAATGCTATAATTAGCTCAACAGATGGAAGCACATATCTTACTTTAAAAAAGTTGGTGCCTGTTAGATTAATACGTAATGAGTTTTTTAATAGGGTTCATCTAGCTGATTTAGATGGGAAAAGCAAGGAAGAGCTTGCTGAAATACTTGGGCATGGAAGGGCCAAATTAGGAATGTTTGAAGGTGATACAATTGAAGGTGAGCTGGAAATAGGTCAGATAGCAGCAATAATAGATCAAGTTAATACGGTTGATGAAATCTTTAACAAACTACTCTATGAGTTTAATATCACATCCATAAATATGACTAACAGAATAACTTTTTAAGTAATCATACATTATTAATAAGTTTCTGAAAGCTAAAAACCAACTGATTAGTGTTATTGCAATTTAGAATCATTTTTAAAAATAAATTAGCTAAGTTTGTACCAAAACAACCAAATAAATTACCGACATGAATTTTGACTTTACCGAAGAGCAATTAATGATTAAGCAAGCAGCCCGTGATTTTGCACAACGTGAACTAGTTTTGGATGTATTGGAAAGAGATGAAAAATCTATCTTCCCTACCCAGCACATAAAAAAATTAGCCGAATTAGGATTTATGGGAATGATGGTGGATCCGGAATATGGAGGAAGTGGAATGGATACTATTTCATACGTCCTTGCAATGGAAGAAATATCAAAAATTGACGCATCGGTCAGCGTTATAATGTCGGTTAATAATTCATTGGTTTGTTATGGTTTAAATAGGTTTGGCAATGAAGATCAAAAACAAAAATATTTAATTCCATTGGCAAGCGGTGAGGTAATTGGAGCTCTCTTATTATCAGAACCCGAGGCTGGGTCGGATGCAACTCATCAACATACCACGGCCGAAGATAAAAGAGATCATTATTTAATTAATGGAACCAAGAACTGGATAACAAGTGCCAACTCTGCTTCCACTTACATAGTTATAGCTCAAACTCATCCCGATAAAAAACATCGCGGAATAAATGCTTTTATAGTTGATAGAAATTCTCCTGGTATCACTCTTGGACCTCATGAGGATAAAATGGGAATGCGAAGTTCCGACACTCATTCGGTAATGTTTAGCGATGTTGTTGTGCCAAAGGAAAATAGGATTGGTGAGGACGGATTTGGATTTAAATTTGCAATGATGGTGCTTGAAGCAGGTCGAATAGGAATTGCCTCCCAAGCATTAGGACTTGCAAGTGGAGCGATGGAAAGAGCCGCCGCTTATGCCAAAGAACGTAAAGCTTTTGGAACTGAAATAGCAAATTATCAGGCAATTGCATTTAAACTTTCTGATATGTCAGTTAAAGTTGAAAATGCTCGTAATCTTTGTTTAAAAGCCGCATGGCTTAAAGATAACCATAAACCAATTACCTTAGCTAGTGCAATGGCTAAACAATATGCAGCCGACATAGCCATGGAGGTTACCACAGAAGCTGTTCAAATACATGGTGGCTATGGTTATGTAAAGGAGTATCATGTTGAGAGATTAATGCGAGAAGCAAAACTTACTCAAATATATGAAGGTACTTCTGAGGTTCAAAAAATAGTTATTTCGAGGGACCTGCTTAAAGGGTAGTACACTTGTTACGAAAACATCATTGTTTTATCGTAGTTAATATTTGTCATAATGAATACATGCGATCGCTTTATTGATAAATACAAAGAGGGTAACACCCCGTGGGTGCACAAAGAAGCTGACTTTAATCTTGTTGATATGGTTGAAAACTGGCCAATCAACCCATGCCGTACTTTAGAATTAGGATGTGGAACAGGTACTGATGCCGTTTGGCTTGCTGAAAATGGATTCGACGTTACGGCAATTGACGGTTCACCAATTGCCATTGATATAGCAAAAAAAGCCGCTGAGGAGAACAATGTTGATTGTAACTTTAAAGTAATTGATTTTGTTTCAGCTGAAATGAAAGAAAGTCCATATGATTTCATTTTCGATCGTGGGTTTTTTCACTCATTTGATACGGATTCAGATCGCAAATTAATTGCTGAAAAAGCTGCAAACTTGCTTTCCGAAAGAGGGATGTGGCTTACTTTAATGGCTAATGCTGATGCCCCGCCACGCGATTCCGGACCACCAATGCGGTCTGCCAGAAGCATTGTTGATGCCGTTGAGCCTTTTTTTAAAATACTGACCCTAACTGTTAGTTATTTTGGAAATGAGCAGGAAGATCCGCCAAGAATTTGGGTTTGTTTGATGCGTAAACGTTAATTCGATAGTGATTTGGAATTTATGGTTTCCATTGAGAAAAGGCGTATTCAATACAATGCTATATGTTTCTTTATGAAAAACAAAAATCAATTTCTGATAGGAATTTCTGAGCCATTTTTACATCCAAACAAATAGGAAACAATATATTATGCATGCACTGTAATTTTGTAATTGTTTTTTTACGAAATTTGTTGTTTCTTTAATCCAAATTAGAATTTAAATCATACAAATATAAAATACTGACTATGAAAATACTAGTTTTAATTAGTAATGTCCCCGACACTACAACTAAAATACGTTTCACGGGCGACAATACCTCTTTTGATGATGCAGGTGTTCAGTGGATAATTAACCCATGGGATGAACTTGCTCTAACACGTGCTATGGAGCTTAAAGAAGCTGGCGGTGTGGATACTATTACTGTGGCTAATGTTGGTGAAAAATCAACTGAGCCAACTCTAAGAAAAGCTCTGGCAGTAGGCGCTGATGATGCCATAAGAATTGATGCTCCGGCAAAGGATGCATTTTTTGTTGCAGCACAATTAGCTGAAGTTGCAAAGGGTTATGACCTTATTCTTGCCGGTATTGAGGCATCTGACTACAATGGAAATGCTGTTGGTGGAATGCTTGCTGAGATTCTTGATTTTAATTCTGTATCGGCTGTTTCCGGCATTAATATTGAAGGTGATAGTTTTAAAGTCAATCGTGAAATTGATGGCGGTTCACAAGTACTAACAATTAGTGGCCCACTTGTAGCTATTGTGCAAAAAGGTATAGCTAAAGAGCCTAGAATTCCGGCAATGCGTGGAATTATGATGGCACGAAAAAAACCTTTAGTTGTTGCTCCTCCCGTTGATGCACACGAGAAAACTCAGTTTGTAAACTTTGAGTTACCTCCACCAAAAGCTGCATGTAAAATGGTAGATGAAGAAAATGCAAAAGAGATTATTACATTACTTCATGAGGAAGCCAAAGTTTTATAATTAAACTATTAAAAACCGAAAAAGATGTCAATATTAGTATATACCGAAAACTGGGATGGCAAATTCAAGAAACTTAGCTTCGAGCTGGTTTCTTATGCTGCTGCGATAGCTAAAGAAATGGGTTCAACAGTTACAGCCCTGTCTGTTGGCAATGTTGCTGACGATGAATTAAATAAATTAGGTAATTATGGTGCTGCAAAAATCTTAACAGTTAACGATGACAGATTTAGCACACTTGACAATCGTGCCTTAGCAAAAGCGGTGGTTGCCGCAGCTCAAAATGAGTCTGCAAAAATTGTCATATTTGCAAATAATAATCTAGGAAAAGCAATTGCCCCAAGAGTATCTGTGGTACTTCAGGCTGGTCTTGTTGGAGGAGTTATGGCTCTTCCTGTAACTTTTGATCCTTTCGTTGTAAAGAAAAAGGTGTTTACAGGTAAAGCATTTGCCAATGTGAAATTTGATACTGATGTTAAGGTAATAACTTTAGCGCAAAACTCATATGACCTTGTTGAAACTGAAAATAATGCCACTATTGAAGCATTTAACCCAGATATTGCAGATAGCGTTTTTGCAACTTCAGTGAGTGAAACTAACAAAGTTACTGGTCAGGTTCTTCTATCAGATGCTGAAATTGTTATCTCTGGCGGTAGAGGAATGAAAAGCGGAGATAATTGGGGAGGTCTTGAAGAACTTGCCGATTTATTAAATGCTGGAATGGCATGTTCAAGGCCTGTTTCCGATGAAGGATGGCGTCCTCATAGCGAACATGTTGGACAAACAGGTAAAATTATTGCTCCAAATATATATTTTGCTTTTGGTATTTCAGGAGCTATTCAGCACCTGGGTGGGGTTAGCTCGTCAAAAATAATTGTAGCTATTAATAAGGATGCAGAGGCACCAATTTTTGAAACTGCTGATTATGGAATTATTGGTGATGTTAACAAAGTTATACCCCAGTTAATAGAGGGTGTTAAGGAAATGTAAGATTATTATGAAATAACATATGCAATATGATTAAAAACCTGATTACAATAGTGGTCAGGTTTTTTTAATTATCTAAATTTGACACTTTAAAATTATGACAATGATTGAGATTTACCATAACCCAAGGTGTAGCAAGTCACGGGCTGGATTAAAGTATGTGCAGGAACGTACCCAAGATTATAGTATAATTGAGTATTTAAAGAATCCTTTGGATAAGAATACCATTAAGATACTGCTTATGAAACTAAATGCGAAACCGCATGATATGGTTCGTACTCATGAAGATATCTATAAATCAAATTATAAAGGAAAAAATTTTACAGATGAAGAGTGGATAAAGCTTATGATCGAAAATCCCAAATTGATAAAGCGACCAATTGTAGTTAAGGGTAATAAAGCTATTTGGGGAGTGCCTGTAGAAACATTATCAGTTTTGTTTTAGGAAAACACATAAATAAATATATCAAATGAGAAAAGTGATAGAATGCTACATGGCTAAAAGTTTGAATATTAAAATCAATATTCCCTCATTCAACCATTCTTACATTCAATCATTCCCTCATTAAACCATTAATCCAAGTACAATGAAATATAGAATCGAACACGACACAATGGGCGATGTAGAAGTTCCTGCCGAAAAATATTGGGGAGCTCAAACTCAACGATCAAAAATGAATTTTCAGATTGGTCCTGAGGGATCAATGCCCGAAGAAATTATTGTTGCATTTGCATATTTAAAAAAAGCTGCCGCAATAACAAATGCCGAATTAGGAGTTCTTCCAAAGGAAAAGTCGGATTTAATAGGCAAAGCATGTGACGAAATTCTTGAAGGAAAACTGGAAGGAAATTTCCCTCTTGTTATATGGCAAACAGGATCGGGCACTCAATCGAACATGAACATGAATGAAGTTATAGCAAATCGTGGTCATGTAATTAATGGTGGTACTTTGGTTGATAGTAAAAAAGATCTTCATCCAAACGATGATGTAAATAAATCTCAATCATCAAACGATACATTTCCAACGGCTATGCATATTGCAGCCTATAAGCTTATTGTTGAAAATACTATTCCCGGCGTAGAAATGCTTAGGGATGCTCTTGATGAAAAAGCTAAAGAGTTTAAAAATGTGGTTAAAACAGGGCGTACGCATTTAATGGATGCAACACCACTTACTCTGGGTCAGGAGTTTTCAGGATATGTAACACAATTAAACTTTGGTTTGGCAGCACTTTCAAATACCCTTCCTCATCTATCGGAGTTAGCACTTGGGGGTACTGCCGTTGGAACGGGATTAAATACTCCACCTAACTATGACGTTATGGTTGCATCACAAATTGCAACTTTAACAGGTTATCCATTTATTACTGCGCAAAATAAATTTGAAGCATTATCAGCACATGATGCTATTGTTGAAACTTCGGGAGCACTAAAACAGTTGGCCGTAAGCTTAATGCATATTGGCAATAATATACGTATGCTGGCATCCGGTCCACGTTGTAGTATCGGCGAGATTCAATTGCCTGCAAATGAGCCGGGTTCGAGTATTATGCCGGGGAAGGTTAACCCAACTCAAAACGAGGCAATTACAATGGTTTGTGCCCAGGTAATCGGAAACGATGCTGCAATCACCATAGGAGGGATGCAAGGGCATTTTCAATTAAATGTATTCAAACCTGTTATGATTTCTAATCTTCTACAGGCGGCGCGATTATTAGGTGATGCATGTGTATCATTTACTAAGAATGCGGTTGTTGGAATTGAACCAAATCATGCCGTGGTTCAGGAAAAGTTAGAAAATTCATTAATGCTAGTAACAGCTTTAAACACACATATTGGTTACGAAAAGGCAGCAAAAATTGCAAAGAAAGCTCATGCCGAGGGGACAACCTTACGTGAGGCAACACTTGCTCTTGGCTTTCTTGATGATGATAAGTTTACCGAATTAGTCGATCCAAGAAAAATGATATAATTCATTTTATGATATCGAGTACTGTATTATAGGTCAGCTTAATTGTCATTCGGCAGTGAAGAATCTAAAAAGTTAGGTAAGAATTATTTAGATTGTTGGCTGTTGCTAAGAATGAACCAATTATTATTACTTTCCGGGTTTAATTGAAAACACATGAAAAAACCAATCATCGTTCAAAAACGATCTCTAAAACTGGAAATGGAACCTGGAACTTATTTGTGGTGTTCCTGTGGCAGAAGTGATAACCAGCCTTTTTGTGATGGATCACATAAGGGTACTGGATTTAAACCTGAAAAAGTGATGATTACTGAAAAGAAGATAGTTCCTTGGTGCATGTGTCGATATAGTGATAAAGGTGCCATATGTGATAACAAACACAGGGAACTTTAAGATACTAACATGAAGTTACTTCCTTCTCTAAATCCTTTTTTCGTTAAGAATTGTTTCGTTTGCTCTCTTGCCACCATTTGCTTAATATATGTAAGTACAAAAATTTCATCAGGTGATGGAATATCCTTAAAATAATAAACCTCAAGGTCAAGCTGCCTTTTATTGTTTTTTGTGTCGATATAACAGCAAATTTCAATCCCATATTCTTCAAGTAATTTTGCCCTTCTTCTGGAAATTTTACTAGCTCCCCAAATGGCTACCTTCGGATGATGTGGATTATGTTTTTTAAGCCACTTTGCTAAATAATAGGTTTTTATCTTATAGAATGATTTATCTCTATAAATGGAATCAGTGCGTGAGATTCTTGTATCGGAATCATACCAATCAAGTAATACTTTATTAATCTTTCCAATTTTAACACCGTTATCAAGCCACCTTAACCACATTTCATAATCTTCCGGGAAATCGCCATGCAAATACATTCCATTTTCGGTTGCAACTTTCCTACGCCACATGGCAGTTGGATTAACGATGGGGAGTTCTATAAATCTGTTCTTGTATATATCATCAAATGTGATCAATGAATTACTCCAGTCAACAAATATCGCCATACCACCGGTAAACTCTGAGTGACTTATGTGTTTAACTAAAGTTCCTACTGCTCCGTAATTTGAATTATCCAATAAAAACTCGAGCTGCATTTCCAATCTTTCAGGGTACGACCAGTCATCCGAATCCATCCGGGCAATAAATTCCCCCTTGCAATTTTCCCAACCTTTGTTAGATGCAAACATTACTCCCTGTCTTGTTTCCTTAATTAGCTTAAAACGACAATCACCATCAACGAAAGTTTGAGCAATAGTTGAGCTATTATCGGTTGAATTATTATCAATTAATATGCATTCAAAATCTGTAAAAGATTGGTCTAGAATACTTTTAATTGCCCGACTTATGGTATTTTCTGCATTGTAGAATGGGAGAATTACTGATATCTTGGGTTGTACTACTGACATGTTAGTTTTTTACTGTTAACACATCCACAGGTATAGTATGTAGGTTTTTCAATCGGTAAATAAATATTCTTTTTGCAATATTTCCACCTCTGATTATTTGAATAGTATCTGCAGGAATTACTTGCTCAAAATGAGTATAAAAAACATTGTCGGGCTCATGAAACTCTCTGCTATCAGTTAAATAATATGCATCCATTCCTAATGTGAATCCTCCGTGCTCATTATTAATCCATGCATATTTATGAATATCACTCAGTTTCCCAAGTCCAAAACTTCTTAATCCTGCAGGTGTTGCAGCATAATAATCAAAGTTGGCTAGAGGAAACCAATTGTCACCAATTAGAATGCTATTTTCTGACATCAAACCAAGGTCAACATCTCGTTTATGTATTTGTTTAAAACCTTCGCCAGCCTGACTATATCCGAACAGGTCAAGGGATGGATCTTTTTTTCCAATACGATTATATTCCTGAGTATTATCCAAGGGAAATAATCCCATATTTATTTGAGTTAAACCAAGGGTTATCGTCAAGACAATCAAGCCCAGAGAAAACAAAATTACTGTAGGTATTCTCTTTGTTTTATCAGAATATTTTTGCGCCACAAAAACAGCTGCTATGGGAATTAAAGTTGTGAAACCAGGAGCGGTCCAATGTGGAAGTGTTCGCCTGAAAAGTGAAAATATCAGAAAAGTGATTATTATTGGTATTCCTGATAGTAATATTATCCTTAGCCTGCTTTTTTTAATATCAAGTTTTCCCTTAATTGCAGCCACTATGCCAATAATAATTAGTGCATAATTAATGGGGTTGTTATAAAGTATCTCGCCTATTAGTTCATTTAAAAAATAATCAAAGTCAATTGAATAACCACTCATATCAACTCTTTGGGTGTGAAATGAAAAACTAATAAAATCATTTTGAATGTTCCAAATTAGTATTGGTAATGATATTATAGTTGTGATAAGAATTGATATATATAACCACTTGCTTTTAAGCCATTCGCGATTATAAATCAGTATATACAAACCGATCCCAAACCATAAAAAAACAGTTGTGTATTTTGATAATATTCCAAGTCCTATTACAGCTCCTACTTTCAACATGTTAATACCCGACATTGGTAAATTTGGACAACTGGGAACAGTTTTAATCATCAGATAAACTGCCCAAAGCCAAAATAAGCTTTGAGGTGTATCTGGTAAAATAAATACTCCTGTAATTATTGTTGAATATATTGAAGCAGTGTATAATAGAGAGGCATAATATCCTGTTCTTGAGTCTCTAATCTCCTTGCCGATATTGAATATTATCCATAGATTAACAGCTCCTGTTATTACAGATCCCAGTCTTAGAAAAAACTCACTTTGAAATAATAAATTAATAGTTGTTAATTGCATAAAAAGGCCAACCATCAGTGGATGATCGAAATGCGACCAGTCGGGATAGAGTGCATAAAGACGGTAATAAACCTCATCATTTCCAAGCTCAAGAAATCCGGCTAACAGCCCTCTAATTATTGTGGATATCACAATAAGGTATATCACATAATTAGAGTATTTCTTGTTATTATCCATAAAGCTAATTCTTTCTTCTTGCTTTTATTAATCTTGCAGCCAAGTATGCCAATGTGAGTGCTATGAGGAAATAAATAATTCTTAATCGCATCGTTGCTGTTTTGTCTATTTCAGCAGTTTTAAGAGTTTGGGGAGATTCACCACTATATCGTATAACTGGATTAAGATACATTACAGAATTATCATAAAAAGTAATTTCTGTCCTTAGGTATGGATCATCATTACTAATGATATATGTTGCAACATTATTGTTGGGGATTACCTTTTTAACAATCCCGTTATTCCCAATAAACCTTATTTCAGACGCTATAGTATCTACTTTAACAGTCAGTGTATCATAATTCAAAATAGCCGACAGGAGCTTTGGTATATTTTTCGATCTCTCAACCTTTGTTAACATGGGTTCATCATCGTGTCTAATAAAATCCATTCCATATGCAGCACCTTTCTCTAAATTCATCATTATAGATTCCCTATTAATATTAGGTGAATTGATCATGGTAAACCTTCTTCCCACATGGTTACTATTTGTAACATCATGTGCATCATCGTTACCAATAATATAGGCTACCTGTCCTGATGACAGTGCAGCATCCCAGTGTTTTAGCGATACTCTTACATTGTTAAGTACTTCAATTCCATCGTAATTTGTCAGGTACTTCATATCATCAACCGAATAACCATTTCTAAGAAGTGGATGTGCCAAAATAACTAATCTGGAGTGTTCTTTTAATTGGTCGAGTACCCATTGTTTCATGCTCAAAGTTTGCCCAAACATTAAATCAACCCATAGTACCTTATCGGCATCGATACACACCTGATGGGTTTTAAATATGTTGTAACCATGCTCATAAGTGGGTATAAACGCAGGATTATCCTTGCCAAAATAATTTATTTTTTGATAGTCAGAAGTTGCAACATGGTCGAACCCAAGGATGGTATATATACTGTCGATTAGCTCATTAGTATTTTTGCGTCCATCTGTAATTCCAAGCCATGCTTTTGATTGTACCTGAAAATTACACTTTTTCCAATTTGAAGAATCAATAGTTTGATATGGGTTATAGAGTTTGTTACCTATAAAAGGTACAGGTCCTGAAAATTTATAAACAGGCGAAAGTAAATAGTACATTATCAGCATTCCGATGATAACTATAAACACATATAGAATGAACCGCCATATAAAGCGAAGTAGTTTTTTCATATATTTAAAATTGTTGCAAAATAAAGAAAAGATATTGGAATAATTCCTCATTTTGGAAAAATTACTATATTTGTACTATAAAAATACTCAAATCCATCAACTCTTAAAACATTCCAGATGAACTACTTTAAGCTGTTTATAGTTGAAGATGATCCATTTTATGGTGAATTATTAAAGAGACATCTATTGTTAAACCCAGATAATGATGTCTTCCTTTATAAGGATGGCAAAGAATGCCTTGATAACCTGCACCTCAACCCAGACTTAATATCTTTAGATTACAGATTACCCGACATGTCAGGATATGAGGTTATGAAAAAAGCACATATGGATTATCCTGACCTTCCAATTGTTATTGTTTCTGGTCAGGAGGATGTAAAAACTGCACTTGATTTACTTAAAGAAGGGGCCTACGATTACTTTGTTAAAGATAATGATACCAAAGACAGGCTTTGGAATTTAATTAATAAACTTCGTGAAAAGGATAGGCTAATAACCGAAATTGGTGTCCTTAAGGAAGAAGTAGGTAAAAAATACAACTTCAATAATATAAAGGGTAATAGTCAGGCTATTAAGGGTATTTTTAAACTAATGGATAAAGCCCTTAAAACAAGAATAACAGTTTCAATAACTGGTGAAACAGGAACAGGAAAAGAGTTAGTCGCAAAAGCAATTCATTATAACTCAAGTAGAAGTAAAGCTCCTTTTGTTGCAGTAAATGTTGTAGCAATTCCGTCTGAACTTATTGAAAGCGAAATGTTTGGATATGAGAAAGGTGCTTTTACCGGAGCTTCAACTCGAAAGATTGGAAAATTTGAGCAGGCCAACAAAGGGACATTATTTTTAGACGAGATAGGAGAAGTGAATCTCAATATGCAAGCTAAATTGTTACGTGTTTTGCAGGAAAAAGAGTTAACAAGAGTTGGTGGTAATGATGTAATACCTTTAGATTCACGTATTATAGTATCAACAAATAGAAATTTAGCTGATGAAGTTAAAAAAGGAGCTTTTAGGGAGGATTTATATTATCGCTTATTGGGTTTACCAATTGAGCTTCCACCACTTCGATCCAGAGGAAACGACATAATATTTCTGGCTAAATTTTTCATAGATGAGTTTTGTAAAGAAAATGATATAGGGACAAAAAAAATATCATCCGAAGCACAGGATAAACTAATGAAATATAATTATCCTGGAAATGTAAGAGAATTGAAAGCCATTATCGAATTAGCAGTTGTTATGGCTGATGGAGATGAAATAAGTGCGGATGATATAAATTTCAGCTCATCTGATACATTATCAAATTTCCTTATTGATGAGTGTAGCCTAACGGAATATAACAGGCGAATAATTAAATACTTTTTAGAAAAATATGATAACAATGTTGTGCTTGCTGCCAAAAAGTTAGATATAGGTAAATCAACAATTTATCGCATGTTAAAGAACAATGAATTATAGGATTATGGAGGAGGGTAAAAAACTGTACAGCATTGATAGACTTTCTCAATATGTTGGTGATGATCCAAAGCAAATTGTTGAAATGATAGTTCTCTTTTTGGATACAGTGCCACCTGAGATTATTCAATTACACCATTTATCTGAGAAGGAGAGGTGGTCTGAGGTTTATAAATTGGCTCATCGAATTAAACCTTCATTTGAAGTTTTTGCTATGGATGATATTTTGGAAGATATAAAAAAGATTGAGCATCTGGCAAGAGAAAATAATGTGGAGAAGAGCCTAAGTTTCTATATACAGCAATTATCAAACAAATTTGAAAGCGTTACCAAAATGCTCCGGCAAGAGTTGTAGCAGAAAACAACTTGCTTTCGTACAAAGCCTTATAAATAGATATATTTTTAAACCAAAGGGTTTTTAGCCAATTGAAAATTAACAACAAACTTCAGTTTAGTCAATTATGATTATTTATAGAATATATTTATAAATTTGCCCATTATTTTTTTGCCCAAATGAAAAAAATATTAGTTATAACATATTCTCAATCAGGTCAATTAGAGGAAATTGTTTCAAATATCACGAAACACTTTCCCAGCGAAATTCAGATACATCACGAGAAGTTGATTCCTGTACCTGCATACCCTTTTCCCTGGAAAGGTATTTCGTTTTATGATGCAATGCCCGAATGTGTGGAGGTGATACCTTCTGAGATTGAGCCGGTATCTTTTAATCCAAATGAAGAATATGATCTGATTATTCTTGGATATCCAATCTGGTTTTTATCGCCTCCTATTCCATTAACAACATTTCTAAAATCAATTGAAGCCAAAAAAGTTATGAACGGCAAACCTGTTATAACAATAATAGGTGCTCGCAATATGTGGGTGATGGCTCAGGAAGATATTAAGAAAATGATACTGGAAAATAGTGCTAATCTTAAAGGTAATATTGCATTATGCGATAAACATAATAACCTTATAAGTGTAATTACTATAATTTATTGGATGACAACCGGAAGGAAAAAGAGATTACTTGAAGTTTTTCCAATGCCTGGCATTTCTAAGGATGATATAGATAATGTTAATCGTTTTTCACCGATTATTGCTGATGCAGTTATCAAAAATTCTTTTGAAACATTACATTATCATTTATTGGCACTTAAATCGGTAGAATTATCACCAAATGTTGTATCTACTGAAGAAAAGGGAAAGAAAATATTTGGTGTATGGTCGAAATTAATCCTAAAAAAAGGAGGGCCTGGATCAGTGGAAAGAGTTGGTCGTTTAAAAATGTTCCGAGGGTATCTGTTGTTTGTTATTTTTGTGGTTTCACCAATAGTATCGCTGTTTTTCTATATCACATGGCCTTTGTTTTTCATTAGGATTCGGAAAAAAATGAAATATTACAGTGGAGTTGAGTTAAAAGTAAGGAAGTAATGAGTAATGTTTATATTAACAGAATAGAAAAATTTATGCCAAATGATCCTGTTTCCAATGATGAAATGGAGGAAAGGTTAGGCTTAATAAATGGTAATGTTTCCAAGAGCAGAAGATTAATACTTAGAAATAATGGCATTAAGAATAGATATTATGCTTTGGATAAGCAAGGAAATATCACTCATAGTAGTGCTAAACTAGCTGCATTAGCAGTAAAAAAACTATTTTATAATGATATATCATTAAGTGATATTGAATTACTCACATCCGGGACATCCTCCCCGGATGCTATTCAGCCTGCACATGCGTTATTAGTACATGGCGAAATTGGAGGCGATCATAATCTTGAGGCTATGTCGGCACATGGAACTTGTAATGCAGGAATGTTGTCGCTCAAGTATGCCTACCTCTCTATTCTTTCGGGCCAAGTAAACAATGCTGTTAATGTAGCTTCCGAAAATTTGTCATCATGGATGCTCGCACAAAATTACCAGTGTGAGATAGATAAACGAAAAGAAATCGAAGAAAACCCATATATCGCTTTTGAAAAGGATTTTCTTAGGTGGATGTTATCTGATGGGGCCGTAGCAAGTTTAGTTCAAAATCAACCAAATACTGTTGGGTTATCGCTTAAGATAGAGTGGATTGATGTTATATCATTTGCCAATGAATTGGAAACATGTATGTATTCGGGATGTGTTAAAAAAAATGATGGAACTATAGTTGGATGGAAGGAACTGTCGTCTGAAGAACAACATATCACATCTGTTTTTACTTTAAAGCAGGATGCGAAATTATTACAGCAACATGTAATAAAAAAGGGTATAGAGCACCTTAAACGTGTTATTTCCGGAAGAGATTTTGATGTAAACTCAATTGATTATTTTTTACCACATCTATCATCAATGTTCTTTAAGAAACAAGCAATTGATGGATTTATAGCCGAAGGAATAAACATTCCGGAGCATAAATGGTTCATGAATCTAACTAGAATAGGTAATGTTGGAGCCGCTTCCGGAATGCTGATGGTTGAAGAGCTTTTTAATTCAGGTAAACTTAAAACGGGTGATAAACTATTGATGATGATACCTGAAAGTGCTCGCTTTTCATATACTTATGCACTTCTAACAGTAGTTTGATGTTGATGCTTCTAATTTGTATTTTGAATGGTTATTCATATATAGCTTAATAATTATGATTGCTGATAAAAACATGGTAAAAAAACTTATACCTCAGGATTATCCTATGATAATGGTTGATGGATTATTGAGCAATGACGACAGTTCAACAATTTCGACACTTACGTTATCGAAAGATAATATTTTTTGTGATAGAGGTTTTTTTCATGAGCCCGGCTTAATCGAAAATATTGCACAAACCGCAGCTCTTCGATCAGGTTATCTGGCATTCAAAAGTAATAAAATTCCAAAAGTTGGATATATTGGATCCGTTAAACGAATGACTATACATAGGCTTCCCTATGATAATGATACTCTTACAACCAAGGTATCAGTTATCACACAATTAATGAATGTATTAATTATTAAGGGTGAGGTTAGAGTTGGCTCAAAACTTATGGCCGAAGGTGTGATGAATATTTTTCTAAATAATTAGCTAAATGAAAACTACTGACGTACCACAGGACGATGCAAATATGTTGCAGGGTAAATTTAAAGAACCCGTTTATTCACTTGACGCTGATGGGAATTTTACAACTGTACCATCTGTTGGATGGAATCCAAAAAATGAGGTAATGCAAGAAGCCTGGGATAATGTGAATATGAAAATTGAAAGGGCAAAACAAGATGTGGTATCAGGTAAAGTAAGCCCAATTGCTTATTACATTGAAAAGAATATTATGGATGTTGGATTGGTTGCCAGCTATATGGGAATATGGAAATACCGCGTGAAAAAACACCTTAAACCAAAAAACTTTATGAAACTAAGTTATGGAATGCTAGAAAGATACGCAAAAGTATTTGATATTACTGTTGACCAATTAGTAAATATTGAACAATAACCAATTAATTACAAATAGCCACTTATTACCTATGATGACCACTAATTGCCAATAACTAATTACCAATTATCCAATTACTAATGACCAACAAAAAAACAGACATAGAATTAAAGTTCAATCACAAGCAATCAGCCCATTGTGAAAATGGTGCTGTATCTAATTTACTCAGATATTATGAAATTGAATTAAGTGAACCTATGGTTTTTGGAATTGGTTCAGGACTCTTTTTTTCACATATGCCTTTTCTTAAGGTTGGTGGTATTCCGGTTACATCTTTCAGGCCGTTGCCCGGAATAATATTTAAGCGTACTGCCAGGCGACTTGGCATTAAGTTTGAAAAGCATAAGTATTCTAAACCTGCCAAAGCAATGGATGCCTTGGATGAAAATCTTAAAAAGGGAATCCCAACAGGAATGTTAGTTGGAGTATACCATTTAACATATTTCCCCGATCCATATAGATTTCATTTTAACGCTCATAATATTGTTGTTTTTGGCAATAAAGAAAATAACTATTTAGTTAGTGATCCGATAATGGAAGAACCTGAAAAGTTAACCTATGATGAGCTATTGAGAGTGAGATATGCAAAAGGTACTTTCGCTCCTAAAGGACACATGTACTGGGCAAAAAAAATACCTGAAAAGATTGATTTGGAGGGAGCTGTAATAAGAGGAATTAAGCATACATGTAAAGATATGCTTACAATACCAATCCCCATGTTTGGTGTTAATGGGATTAGATTTTTATCTAAAAAAGTAAGAAAATACCCTAATAAGCTTGGCGCAAGAAAAGCTGCATCTTACACCGGACAAATTGTTAGAGCTCAGGAGGAAATTGGCACAGGAGGCGCGGGATTTAGATATATGTACGGAGCATTTTTGCAGGAAGCATCTGTTATACTAAAAAATGATGAATTGAAGAAATTGTCATATGAGTTAGCAGAAATTGGCGACCTTTGGCGTGAGTTTGCTGTAATTACCGGGCGAATTGTTAAAAATCGTAATAAAGCAGATGAAAGCTATGATAAAGCTGCTGACTTATTATTGGTAATTGCCGACAGGGAAGAATCTTTTTTCAAAAAACTTAAAAACAGTATTACTTAGTACCTATGAATCTTGCCATTGAAGTATTAAACCTCACAAAACAATATCGCAACACTAATACATTAGCTGTTGATAATATAAGTTTGACGGTTGAAACAGGTGAAATATTTGGATTGCTGGGGCCAAATGGCGCAGGTAAAACAACAACAATATCAATACTTTGTAGTTTGTTGCAGGGGACTTCCGGAGAGGTTATTATTAATGGAATGAACCTTAAATCTCATTCCAATGAAATAAAAAAAAATATTGGAGTTGTTCCTCAGGATATTGCGCTGTTTCCTAATCTTACAGCTTTTGAAAATCTTCAATTTTTTGGAAATATGTATGGTTTAAAGGGAACAATTCTAGAGACTAGAATATTTGAACTACTTGAAATATTCGGGCTGGCACAAAAGGCAAAACAAAAACTAAAGACATATTCCGGGGGTATGAAGCGCAGAGTGAATCTAATTGCCGGAATCCTACACACACCAAAAATACTTTTCCTTGATGAACCAACAGTTGGTATTGATGTACAATCTCGCAGTGTTATAATGGAGTATTTGATGAGACTAAAGGAAAATGGAATGACGATTATTTATTCTTCTCATCATATGGAGGAAGCTGAAAGATATTGTTCCAGAGTTGCCATAATCGATAAAGGGAAAATAATAATTGTTGGCACCCCTGAAAATCTAATCAAAAACCACACTAATTGTAATACTCTGGAGGATATTTTTATAGAAAAAACAGGAAGGAGTTTGCGTGATTGATATAGCTAAAAATTTAAAATACAGATATTTGTTATTCAATTAAGTGAAGCAAACTTAGTATTACATTATAAACTGACAATGTTAAAATATATAGCATCAACAATAAAGGATTTAAAACTACTATCAAGAGATAGAGCAGGTTTAGCGATGTTGTTTGTTATGCCCTTGGCATTAATTATTATAATGACATTGCTGCAGGATTCTACTTTTAAAGTTCTTGAAGAAAGAAAACTACCATTATTGGTATTAAATATGGATAAGGATACCTTCGGAATAAATATTGTTGAGGGTTTAGTAACATCAAAATTTTTTAAAGTCGTTGATCAGGTTGGAGACAACGAAGAAGCACTGAAGACTCTAAAAGAGAGGGTTTCAAAGGGAGAATTTCAAATAGGTGTAGTTGTAAATAAGAATGCAACAGAGCTTCTTCGGAATAATATTAAATACAATATTGTTAAGCAATTACCCGACGAGGATTCGCTGGTTTTTGGAGATCTGGCGATTAAATTAGAACCTGCTGCAAAAATTGAAATTTATTTCGATCCGATAACGAAAAATTCTTTTAAGCAGTCAATTACCAGTGCGTTAAATGAGTTTTCGTCGGGAGTGGAGGCAAAGGTATTGTTTGGTGTTTATTCATCTTTGCTTAAACAACTACTGGGGATGGAGATGAAAAACAAGGGAGGTTTTGATAAACTCGTTGAAGTACAGACGTTGTATGCGAGTAATGATAATAACATTGTTATCCCAAATTCAGTGCAGCATAATGTTCCGGCGTGGACAATCTTTGCTATGTTTTTTATTGTTATCCCACTTGCTGGAAATATAATTAAGGAAAGAGAAAGCGGAATTTCAAAACGACTTAGTGTAATTGCCGGCTCAAATATGCCAATTATACTGGGGAAAGTAACCACATATTTTTTTGTGGGCATAATTCAGGCGATTTCAATGCTAGCCGTTGGTGTTTGGATTCTTCCTTTGCTTGGCTTACCTCAACTAATTATCGGTGATAATTACCTTGCATTGATAATATTAACAGCTGCAGTTTCATTGGCGGCTTCCGGATATGGTGTTCTTATAGGATCAATAGCTACATCTCAGGAACAATCTTCAATATTTGGATCAATTTCAGTTGTAATACTTGCCGCAATTGGTGGAATTTGGGTGCCTGTATTTATGATGACAGACTTAATGCAAAAAGTAAGTATGCTATCACCATTAAACTGGGCGCTGGTTGGATATTACGATGTTCTCCTGCGTAATGTCGGTATATCTGAAATATTAAGTTATGTATTGTTGCTTATGGGATTCTTTCTTATCTGCATTAGTTGTGCATGGTATTTTAACAGGATTCGGAAAAGTAGTTGATGTTAAATCAAATTATACAAAACCGAATTAGTTCAATTCGTCTGTCATTGGTCAGTTTCGACGACAAAACCTCAAATACCCTACCTAATCACAAACCTGCATTGCCCAACCGTTTTGCCATTGCTTGTTACCATAGTAACATACATCCCTGCATTCCATTTTGTTATGTTTATTGTTGTTTGAGTTTGCATTGGATAAATAATCTCGCCATGGACTTTCCTTCCGTATGCATCATAGCACGATAATACAATGTCACTGTGTTGTTCGGTATTGCCAAGTGCAAAGGTAATGCTGTTAGTGGCAGGGTTTGGGTATGCAGTAATTGGGATATTGGCTAACCCTGCATAGTATTCTGCCGGATTAGGTGTTTCATCAGTTCCAACAATTACCAAACAATCCGTTATATCAATTACCCCTGACTCAATGCCTGAGCTACACAAGCTATCATAGTTGTAGGTGCCGTGGTAAACTGTATCCTGCTCTAGGTTTTCGTTTATTTTATATAACATAAAGTCTTGATCTCCCTGGGTAGAATGATAACCCACTCCAATAACATATTTACTATCATATGTTTTGATTAGTTGACTTGTTCCAAAAGTGTTAGGTCGAGATTGAAGATTATATATTTGACCGCTTGTATCAATAACAAACTCGCCAAAGGGGTTGGGATCTGCATATCCTGGACCATACCGGGTTGATGCTAAAAATAATGTGTCATTTATACGGGTAATATCAACAATATAATTACTTTGTATGTCATGACCTATCTGAGAATTTGTAATGTTATTATATCCCAGTTGCTCTCCGTCCTTGTTAAAAAACATTAAAAAGCTATTGGGATAAAGAGAAGTTCCGCTTCCCTCAGGAAAATAACTTATACCAACTCCCATAAATACACTATCGTTAAGTTGTACTATTGATTTTGCTTCACCAATAATTGTGTCGTTCATTGCAAAAGGGAGTATCCATTTTTCGTTGAATAAACTATCAATCCCAGCAAAAAATGCTCTTAAATATACGTGCTGAGGGTTATCAGGGTACGCATAATAACAATACCCTGAAATATAATACTCACCATTGAACTCGAATACATCCTCACATGAAGGTTCGTTTATAAGCGGGTGGATTGTTTTAGAACCATATGGTTTTTTCCAAAGCAAATCACCATCAGAAGTTATATAATATAAAAACACAGAATTTGTATCACCCATCCCAGTTTCTTCGTGATGGGCTAATGCAAGGATATCTTGATTCTCAAGTAATATTGCATCCTTAAAAAATGCGTAATCATAAGCATTATCAACAAATACACGACACCACAGGGGGTTGCCACAACTATCTATTTTATTAATGATTGGCCAGTTATTAGTATTGTTAATCCATACAGAACCGGCTACAATAATACTGCCTGTACTATCCTGCAATGGAGTACCTGGTACAATTGGTGAATTATCCCATACAAGAAATTTTTCCCAAAGCATATTTCCATTTATATCCGTTTTAATTAACCAATTTCCCCGGTTTTCTTCATATGAAGCACTTATCATGTAGCCCTTGTCGTATAATTGTTCTATTTTCCTAAACGATTCATTTGTATTTGGATATCCAAATACGTGTTGCCACCTTTGCGAATAGCCTAAGGCAGCAACACATATAATAGAAACTACTAATACGAATTTTTTCATTATAACAAATATAGTAGTAATTAATTGACTACCGTAAACTTAACACGTTGAAGTTTTTTAATTTTTGTGTTTAATGTAGCAATGTACCCTTGTGAAATATCCCAAGAATTTTTCATGACATGAGAAGGAATATTTTAAACTCAACCCTACTTAACCACCAGCACCTTTTCAGTTTGCAATAAAGTATTATTCTCCGATAACCTAAACACATATAACCCATCTTCCCAGCTACTAACATCAATATTATGGTTTGCCCTGCCGGGTGGTATGGTTGCATTATAAACCTGTTGCCCCTGTAGGTTTAAAACTACCAACTCCCGTACTTTCATCTTTACAATATTTATTTCCAATCTAACTTTATTTTTTGCAGGATTAGGAAATACTGAAAATGTTTTGAAGTCATCTGCCAACTCTACTATTTCAACAGTAGTAGTGTCAAGTATTATTGTATCAGAAACTATTGGATATGGGCACAAGCTGTCATAGTTAGTAGGTTGGGTGTACAACGTATCAAACTCAAGGTTGCTGTTTAGTTTCCAAAAATGAATATTTAAGTCGGTATTTGCATCATTAACTAAATATGATGAAACTACATACTTATTATCGTATGTTACAAGTGACCTCCCTCGGTAATACTCATGATTATTTAGTAAAGTTCTTTTAACAACATTACACGATGTGTCAGCCTGGTATGCGTAATAGAATGATGAGTCGTATACATCACCCCATCCTGCAACTATAAAAAGTGCTGTGTCGTTCATAACACTTACATCACTAGCTCTGCCAATTACCACACCATCACTCTCATATGGCAGATGTCCGTATATGAGTGTATCTCCCTCAGAGTTTAGCCTATATACTACAGGAGGCCTTCCGGGCGTATTTAATCCATCTTCCCAACCCGTTGAATAAATAGTTCCGTCTGTAGAAACATCTGTCCCCATTGTTATGCCTATATAGAAATCACTTTGGCCATATACCAAATGCCATAACTCGTTACCGGCTGTGTCAATTTTTATAAACATTGGCCTAAGCCATCTGTCGCTGGTATCATATCCGGGTTGTGCCATGTAGTACTCACCTGTAATAATAAAGTTCCCGTTATTATCAGGCACAAAATCACTAGCTAATTCGTTACTCCAGGGATCTGGTTCCCACTCATCGGCATAGAATTTTTTCCATATTATATCACCCTTTGGTGAAAGTTTGTAAACCCAGATACTTTTATACTCAGTTGATCCTCCACCTATCCTTAACAGGTAATTCCCACTTTCCAATTGGTAAATTTCACAAGCAGAATTTATCTGATAATCATTATTTTCAAATATTTTACTCCATTCTTGCTCAAAACACTTATTAAACTTAATAATGAAAGGACGTCCAAACCCGAATTTCCTGGTAAAGCCCGACACAATGTAACCGCCATCATTTGTAGCTGAAATTGCATTTATAACTGTGCCATTATATGGTGGTAAATAATCAATATTTACCTGCCAAAGAATTACGCCATTAATATCAGTTTTTTTTATCATCCCATATCCCTGATCCCACGCTACGAGATCTCCTCCAACGATAATAAAGCCATGATCATATGACTCTATAATATCATATACTTTGTTTTTTTGAAATATGACTGGCCATATACTATCCTGTGCAACAAGTTGTGTGTAAAATCCAAAAAATAATATAATTAAAATAGTTTTCATTTTTTTATATTACTTAATAAGGTTTAACTTACTGCTTTCTAATAATTCATTATTATTAAAAAGAGAAACAATATAAGTACCTGGCATCCATAGGGAGGTATTAACTATTACCTCATTTTGTTTATCAATTATTTCGATACGCTTAACTAAACGGCCATGAATATCTACAATTGATATGTAGCAATCATTAGTATTTGAAAGCAATTTATAAGAAACAATGAAGTAATTGTTTGCAGGGTTGGGCTTTATTATTAAACTTCTGTCTTTATTACTTAAATCTATTTCTAACTCATCATCCTGAATAATAACTGCATTTTTTAATGTAGTATCGGCTTTTGCTAACGATTCGATATAGTTAATTTCACCTGCCCAAACCAACATATTACGTGCATATACACTGGGCATTCCGTTATTATTTTGCAATAATAAATTTAGTTGTGATATTGCAAGGCTATCGGGTAAAACTATAGAATCTGCATCCATTCGTTTTAACAATTGCTTATATGTTATATAATCCAACCTTTCATTTTCCTCTTTAGCTGTAAGCTCAAATTCATATTGAATGTTGTTTAGTATTGAGTCTGAAGAAACTGTATCATTATCCATAAAATACAACCATGCTATGCGATAATTATTTAATAATCCTCCATCCATACTGTAAAGAGCCATTAGGCTGTCGTTTGGATTTAAAATAGTAGTATCAGAAAAGTAAAGGTAATGTAGTTTATTGAATAATTGTGCATACCGGATGTTTTTTTCTGCTAACTGTGCTCGTATTATTTCAATGGTTGACAAGGTGTCTATTCCTTCATTTATTTCAACTCTCATATAGTCAGGCATTGTATTTGTACGATTATCAAGGGCCTCCTGAATTTTGTCAGATTTAGCAGCCTGAGGATTTTCCATAAGCACATCACGTACCATAGCATTTGGCAGTACATTTTCAGCATCAATGGCTGATAACATAACTGTATCACTAAGGTTTGGAGAAGCTTCTAACAACAAATCACGAGTTTCGATACTTTGTGAAGGCATTGAAGTTTGAACGTTAAAATTTAATTCATCAGTATTGTTATTGTCAACTAATATTGCCAGTTCATTTTGAGTACTGTCGATGCTGCTACTGTAATATGACATTTCTGTTTTTAGACTTCCTATTGAACCTCCACTAGCGGTTGGCGGACAACTTATTAGTTTGTTATACTCAATACCAATAACTGGTGTTCTGAATACATTTGTTGTAACTCGACGAGGACGAACAATTTTATCTCCCTCATATTGATGGTAATAATAGACTATAGCCAATGCTTCATCCTGTATGTTTTTCACTAACATAGGATATTCTTCACTAGTAAATGTATTACCCGCAGGGTATGTTGATGGGTTATTTGGTGGATTTGAAGGAACCAGGCTGCCTTGGTTGGCGGCAATCCCTTGATCTCCTGAAATAAAAACATCATAAACATTATCTGTAAAATCATTGCATTTTACGCATAGGCCTCCTGTAGTCCCGGATATTCGGTTAATATTCTCAAATGAGGCTCCATAATACAGGTTTTCGAAATAGTTATTATAAATTAAATTGTCATTTTGACCAGAGTTGTTTACATATAAACCATAATTTTCGGTTGTAGGGCTGGTAATTCCAACAAAGCTGTTGTCTTCTATCTGATAGCCTGTGCATTCATTTAGGTATAATCCATATGAATCAGTACTAATATTCAGGTTAAATGAATTTGAAGTAATAACAGCATTGTTAATTGCTCCTATATATACCCCGTATCTATTATTAATAAATTCGGAATTTGTTATAGTATGAAGTAGGCTTATTGGATCTGTACAGGTGGAATTAATAGCATAGTAAAGGTTTTCGAAGCTACAACCTTTAAATTCATCGCAAGGGTAATTTATGGTTGTACAAACCTGGTCAACAGTAAATGATGAATTAAGGCTACTAATACCTATGCCCTTGCCCTTTACATAATTGTTTTCTACAGCCTTATTAATAAACTTACACCCTGAAATCTCCGGCTGACCATAGTTGCTGTAATTGGTTAGCTTGACAAAAGCTTCGGGCACACCCGGATTTTGGTAATCATCGTTTGTTATAAAAGTACAGTTGTAAATATCACTCAAACTTTCACCATCAAGTTCTTCGAGATTAATGGCTATATTATTATTGATAAAAACGCCACCATTTGCCCTTATAACTCCTCCTGTAAAACCTCGTAATTCAGCTGAACTTGAAGTTCTATTGGCAAGTATTGCAGTTTTGGCATTTTCAATACAACCCTTGTTTGTAATATAAAGCCAACCCTGTTCGCCTGAGTTTTGAGGTTCTTCAGAATCTCCCCATACTTCAACACCCTCCCAGTAATCACCATCGCAACTATTGGTTAGTTTACCACCGTTTATCTCAAGCCTTGCCCCACGCTCAACTATTAGTTTTGCATTTTGATGGAAATAAACCACATCTTTTATAATCAGGTTTGCTCCAGATTTTACAACAACATTACTATTCATAATTCGCGGTTTCGTCCATGTATCTTCTGCTGTAATTTCCAGTTCTGTATAATTAAATTCAGGGCATTCACTAAGCTAAGTATACCATATTCCACCACCAAAAGTTGAGGCGTATAGTCTGCGCTCAGTATGGTTAATTTCAATATCAGTTACCATACGTTGGTAATAAACTCCATCATTATCATTGTAGCTTATATTATCCCATGTAGGGTTTATCTCGGTTCTTTTCCATACTCCAACATCTGTTGCAAGGTAGCTATCACCTGTTATTTCATTAATTACCATTTCAAAAACAGGCAATCCCGGTGGTAAACCACTATCATCTGGTTCAGACAACCAGTTACTACCTTCCTGGTAATAACGATACACTTTACGTGTCCATGTCGGATTTGTTGTGGTTGGTGTAGTTGCGTTATTAAATGTTAGCCACAATTCTTCATCATTATCGGGGTTTAATTCAATATCGGTAATAAATGCACCATACAGCCCAAGTAGGTTTTGGCTAATGTCGCTCCATGTGTAACCTCCATCTATACTTTTGTATAACGCTGAGTGATATTCATTTGGGGATTCGGGGTCCCATGACCAGAATGATCTTATTGTAGAAACATACATTATATTCGGGTTTATATGGGATATCTCGATATCAGTTGGTTGCATAAAAGGGATGCCGACTCCATCTTCATCATATTCAGGATAAATTTCTTCAGCTGAATACGCACTGGTATTTTCAATTACGGAGTAAATATCATCAAACTTATAAAGACCACGAACACCAAAATATATTTCATTTGAATTCCCTGGGTTTTTAATAGTGGGTGGGAATAAATAACTATCCGAAACATATGGTAGTCCATCTAATTCTATATACGTTTTATTAAGCAAATCTTGAACCCTAAAAGTTCCCTGTATGTCGGTCTGATACAAATATTGGTCATAAAGATTATCAAACATTACTGCTCCACCATCACCTCCTGCATATCTATAAAGTTTATCATCTTCTCCATCATAAACATACCCACCTATATCCTGACAGTTAAATGCAATTTTACCTTTGTTTCCGCTGGCGCTAATTGCATAAGCTTCTGAAATGTTCAGTTCCGTTTCACTAGTTGACCCAATTAAACTTAAGTCGGTAGTTTTCCATTCTTCACCATAAGGTCCCATGCCAGTATATTCAGCTTTTGAAATACCACCATCACAGGCAATGAATAGATACCATTCTGTATTTAGATTATAAAATAGTATATCACGGACATCATCATGTAAAAAATTATTTTTTTCAAAATTAGCCTCTGTAATTTGGTAACCAATATAATTTCCTGTTGATAAATCAGGATGTATTGCTAACATTTGTAAACCACTAGCATATAACCTGTCTTCAAATACAGGGTGTACTTTAAGATTTATTTTACCGCTTCCTATTCCTAAAGATGAGGTGTTGTATCTTTCGTATAGATGAGTATAACTACCGCCCAAAGCAGGATCATAGATACTAATACGGACTTTGCTTTCTCCGTTGCTTTTGTAGGGATATAAAAACCACACTTTTCCGCCGTATACATCATTTGCATCCATAACGCAAGTAGTAACTTCACTTAAGCCGTTGGTTACATAAGATGTGATATCGTTAGTCCATGTATCAGTATTACCACTTTCAGTTGACTTAAGAATAATTGTTCCCGAAACGTACATTACACTGGGGGTCACAGGGTCAAAGATAATATCCTCAAATCCTTCGTCTCCATCATTAAGTTGAAAAAACGATGACTTATCACATACTATATCCCAACTCCATGTACCAGAGTAGGTACCTTTTAGGATATAGCATTTTGTAAGTACGAAAATAATATTATCATTTGTGGGATGAACTATAACCTTACGGGGCATCTTTTTCTTACTCATTGAAGGGTAGAAATTTGGGATATTAATTTCAACAGGGCTCCAACTCCATGTGCCGGAGTAGGTTCCTTTATACAACCCATTAGAATATTCAGAGATATTGGTATTAGTAATAGCATAAATATCGTTTATGCTGTTGAAACACATACTTGCAATGCCATTTATTTTAGGTTGTTCTTTTGTAATACAGTACCAGTTATTTCCTTTGTCACTGGTTTGCCAGATTCCATTATTGTGTGTTCCTGCATAAATATTATAATTGTATACATCAATGTATTTAATGAGTAATTTATTTACCCACCCTTTTCCAAATCCATTATTTGATATTGATCCTGCAATTGGATAGCCAGTTGGTGCATAATAGTTCCAATTCACTAAGCTATTCGGGTTTTGTTGATCGTAATAGCTATTTACACAATTAATATAACTATCGAGAGTTCCGGTTTCATCCAATCGCAGCTGATTAAAACCCTTCCAACGGAGATAGCTTTTGTATCCTGTTCCCTGCATACTGTCGGCTCCTCTAACATCCAATAAAGAGTCGTAATATACATCCTTAATTTGGGTAATATAGAAGTAGTTTTCGGTTGAATCGGCAGATGATTGTGACATGATGCTATTTTGTATAACCAGTGTCAAAACAAACCATATTAATACTTTAAAAGTGTTGTTAATTAATTTTTGTTTTTGTGCAATTCGAGGGAAAGGATTTGATTTTTTCATTTTTTTTAGGTTTTTAAATTAGTAGTAATAGTACTATTACTACTAATTAGTACCCCAAAAAAGTTTTTTTATACCATTTTTTGGAATTATTTATGAAAATGGGGCTAATTTATAATGAATATATATTAGGGTTGTTAATTAGGGTGGTATGAACAATAAATGAAAATGTTTTCTTCATCGGTTAATATAAAACTTGCATTATCATTTCGATATCAGATTGTACAACGGATAGCAAGATTAAAACAGGATACAACTTGAAAATCATATTCGTTCAATTCGTGGAATTCGATGATAATAAACAAAAAACACCTGTGGACGCTTGCTTTAGTTTAATATTTTCAAAAAGAATCCTAATTTCCCTACTTTTGCATGCAATTATTTAAAATAATGAATAAAGTACTTAAGGATAGAACAGAGGTTAAAGTACGTTTTGGTGAAGTAGATTCCATGGGAATTGTATGGCACGGTAACTATGTAAAATACATTGAAGAAGGGCGTGAATCGTTTGGTAAAAAATATGGCATATCATATTTGGATATTTACAGTAACGATGTTATGGCCCCGGTTGTTAACATGAATATCGACTTTAAAAAACAGGTTCAATATGGTGATATCCTAATCGTTGAAACCGAATTTATTGAAAGTCCTGCGGCTAAGATAATTTTCAAATTCAGAATTTATCGAAAATCAGATAATGAGCTGGTTGCCACCGCCGAAAGCACACAGGTTTTTATCGATTTGAATAGAGAAATGATTTTGTATCCTCCCCAGTTTGTATTGGATTGGAAAAAGAAAGTAGGACTTATAAATTAATTATTAATGAGCTTTTTCCTTGCCGATAATATAATCTCATCACTTGGTTTTAATACAAAAGAAACCTTCTCATCCTTACTCTTAGGTGAAATAGGAATTAAACAAATAGATAATAAAGAATATTATTCTGAAACATTTCCTGCTTCAATGATAGATGAGAACAGGCTTAATGTTGAATTTAAAAGAGTAGCAGAAAAATATTCAAATACTTCCGATCACACAAAGCTTGAAAAAATGCTTATTGTATCAATAGATGATGCATTATCAAGTACCGAGGTTAACATTGTATGTGACAAAACAGCAATTATATTATCAACTACAAAGGGAAATATTAATTTGCTGGCATCCAATGAGAAGGATTCATTTGAAAAAGAGAGGGTATTGTTATGGAAACTAGGTGATGTTATTCGCAACTTTTTTGGTAATCCCAACCAAACAATTGTAATTTCAAACGCATGTATTTCAGGAGTTCTTGCAATTAATACTGCAGCAATGTATATAAATTCGGGCTTGTACGATAATGTTGTGGTTACAGGTGGTGATATTGTAAGTAGATTTGTTGTAAGTGGATTTATGTCGTTTTTGTCGTTGAGCCCAACCGCTTGCAAACCCTTCGATGAAAAAAGGGATGGTTTATCACTGGGAGAGGCTGCTGCTACAATAATTCTTGGTAACAGCACTGATGATGAACAGAAATTAGTTTTTAAAGGTGGAGCATCTGCCAATGATGCAAATCATATCTCTGGTCCATCACGCAATGGAGAGGGGTCTTACATTGCCATTAAAAAGGCGATTATCGAAGCAAAAATATCTACTACTGATATTGATCATATTTCAGCCCATGGCACCGCAACACCATATAACGATGAAATGGAGAGTATAGCAATCGATCGACATAATCTTTGTGCCGTTCCAGTTAACAGCATAAAAGGTTATTTAGGCCATACTCTTGGTGCTGCAGGTATTGTTGAAACTGCGATTCTTCTTGAAGAGATGAGACAGAATACCATATTAAAAACCGCAGGATTTAATAATCTTGGAGTTAGTAAACCAATTTTTGTAACCGATAGAATTATCAAAAAAGATCTGAATTGCTGTTTAAAAATGGCCTCGGGTTTTGGCGGAAGCAATGCTGCATTAATAATCTCTAAAACAGAAAGTTAAAATGGTTGATTTGAAGATAAGCAGGTATTGCCATATTATGGATAATAAAGTGTTTGTTGATGGTAGTTTGCGCTTTGAAGATAGAGATGCTATAGGACTTAAGCAGTTTACAAAATCAATATATCGTTTTCTTGCTCCATCTTATAATAAGTTTTTTAAGATGGATGAAATTAGCAGACTTGGGTTTTTAGCGGCTGAAGTGTTGTTAAAGGATGTTGATTTAACAGACTACAGTTCTGATGAAATATCAGTTATACTATCCAATTCAGAATCCACACTACTTACTGATCAAAATCACCAAGATTCAATCAACGATTTCGATAACTTTTTCCCAAGCCCATCTGTATTTGTTTATACCCTACCCAATATTATGATTGGAGAAATTTCTATAAGGCATAAATTCCAAGGAGAAAACACATTTTTTATTGTTGAAAATTTTAGTGCAGATTTAATTGCCAATCATATCAATAACTTATTTTTGACGAATAAATCAAAAGTATTTGTTGGAGGTTTGGTAAATCAATCAAATGACAACTATGAAGCCTTTGTATACCTGGCTTCTGATAAAGGGCATTTGCAACATAATGCGTTGAAAATAAAAAGTTTGTATAATAATAAGATTGAATATTGAGATGGAAGAACTAATTGAAAAATTAAAAGTGCAGATTATAGAGCAGTTGAACCTTGAAGATATGGAGCCTGATGATATAAATCCTGAAGAACCTCTCTTTGGTGAAGGACTTGGATTAGATTCCATCGATGCGCTTGAATTAATAGTACTTCTTGAAAAAGAATATGGTATAAAGATTCAGAATCCTAAGGATGGTCAAAAGATATTTTTCTCCCTAAAAACAATGGCTGAATTCATTCAGGAGAATCAAAAATAATGACCAGGGTTGTAGTAACAGGTATTGGGATAATTAGTTCCATTGGTAATAACCTTCAGGAAACCTACAAATCACTTATTGAAAAAAGAAGTGGTATCAGTAATATTGAAATACTTGATACCAGGCATAAAGGTGATTTCTTGGTGGGAGAAGTTAAATTATCCCACGAGCAGTTAATAGGAATAGCCAATGTTAATCCAAATTTGCCCTGGACAAGAACTGCCGTACTTGGAATTATTGCTGCTAAACAGGCAATAGTTGATTCAGGAATAGTAAATAAAAACAATATGGCCCTTGTTTCCGCTAGTACAGTTGGAGGGATGGATCGTAGTGAGTTATACTACAAAGATTTTCTGGGTGAAGCTGTTCATAAAGATTTTATTGATAGTCATCATGCGGGGAATAGCACAGAAATGATAGCTGAGCAATGTGGGTTGGGTGGGTTAATAACCACTATTAGTACAGCCTGCTCATCATCATTAAACAGTATTATGTTTGGTGCAAGGTTAATTAAAAACGGTATTGCCAAAACTGCTGTTGTGGGTGGAACCGATGCCCTCTCTAAATTCACACTAAATGGTTTTAATACCCTGATGATTCTTGATAAGGAACTTTGCCGACCAATGGATAATTCACGAATGGGGTTGAACCTGGGGGAAGGAGCTGCATATCTGGTGCTGGAAGAAATGGAATTAGCAATTTCATCAGGTAAAAATATTTATGCTGAAGTCAGCGGATATGCAAATTCAAATGACGCCCACCACCAAACAGCATCTTCTGAAAATGGTGAAGGACCTTTTCTTGCAATGAAAGGTGCCTTGGATTCTGCAAATATATTACCTTCAGATATTGATTATATCAATGTTCATGGAACAGGAACTGATAACAATGATTTAACCGAAGGAAAAGCTATTTTAAGACTATTTGGTGAAAATGTTCCCTCATTTAGTTCAACCAAAGCATTTACCGGACATACGCTTGGAGCTGCAGGCGTAATAGAATCGGTTATTTCCTTATTGGCACTAAAAAATAGTTTTATCCCACCGAATATTAATTTTAATATGCCAATTGATGAGATTGGAATTAGTCCGGTTTCAAATTTAATTAAGTTAGATAATCTTAAACATGTAATTACAAATTCGTTTGGTTTTGGAGGTAACGATTCATCGGTTATTTTTTCTGCAGTTGAAAATAAAAGTTTGGTTGGTACAGAGAACGATATACCAATAAAATTAAAGCCAGTATATATAGTTGGGGTCTCATGTATTTCACCACAAAACACATTTGAAAGTGAATTGTTTCTTGACGAGATTATTGAAACTAACGAAAAGTATCTGCAGATTCTCAAACCTAATTATCGCGAATTTATTAACCCAAAGCTGCTTCGCCGAATGAGTAAGATTGTTCGAATGGGGATTTTAACTGCATCAGCGGCAATTAAAGATGGTAACATTGAAAATCCTGATGCAATACTTACCGGAACAGGAATGGGGTGTCAGGAAGACACTGAAAGATTCCTAAACTCAATGATTGATAATAATGAAGAGCTACTAACACCCACATCCTTTATCCAGTCAACACATAATACCGTAGGAGGTTCAATAGCACTTGGTATTCAAAACCACAACTATAATCTAACATATGTACATAGAACTTTTAGTTTTGAAAGTGCCCTTCTCGATAGCCTTTTGTTACTAAACGAAAATAATGCAAAAAATATACTTCTTGGTGGATTTGATGAAATTACCGAAGAAAGCTGGTTGATTAAAACAAAGATCAATCATTATAAGAAGGAACAAGAAAACAACCTGAATATATATACGAGTGATCAAATAGGTTCCCAGGCCGGCGAAGGGAGTTCGTTTTTTGTGATTTCGAATGAAAAGACTGAAAATACTTATGCTAAAGTGGTTGGAGTGGAAATGTTTTTCAAGCCAAAAAAACAAACCCTAATTGAGGATAAAATTTCAGATTTTCTCTTATCTCATTCACTATCTATTAGTGATATAGAGCTTGTTATACTTGGGTATAATGGTGATAAAGAATTTGATAGTATATATTGTGATCTTCAAGATGGAATTTTCTCAAATATCGCAATAGCCCATTACAAACATCTATGTGGTGAATATGATACATCATCTGCATTTGCAATGTGGTTGGCAGCCAAAATCATTAAAGAAAATAAGGTTCCGAAAACATTATTAAGAAAGGGAAACAATAAAGGTGAGATCAGAAATGTACTTATTTACAATCATTTTAGAAATGTTAACCATAGTTTAATTCTATTAAGTAACTGATGCTGATAAAGGATTTCTATAAAGTAGTTGAGGTAGCTGTTGATGAACTAAATATAGTTGCTGCCATCAGTCTTAATAAAAACCATGAGGTTTATAAAGGGCATTTTCCAGACCAGCCTGTTGTACCCGGAGTAATCCAATTACAGATTATAAAAGAGATACTGGAAAACCATATGGAAAAGAAACTCTTAATGAGTAATCTTATTCAGGTTAAGTATCTTATCCCCATACTTCCGGGCAACTATCCTCAATTATTGGTTAGCATATCAAAAAAAAACACCGATGAAAAATCAATTAGGATTGATGCTTTCATCGGTATTGATGATGTTGTTTTTTCAAAAGCTAAATTAGCTTTTAAGTTTTAACAAGTTATCAAGTAAACACTTTCTCTAAAATGCTTTTTTCTTAATTAGCATCTGTCCAAATTCTTTTGCAGCTTTTGCATATGCCTCAGCGATCCTGCTTCCTGTGTCAAAGTCAGTTCCAAAAATCATCTTGCCCGGGGATTTTAATACTGTAAATGTTGCTAATATATTATCAGGCTTGTCAATTTCAAAGAATGTTATTTCCAGATTTATATATGCATTTTTTCGAGAAACTCCAACATTGTATCCGGGCTCAATAAATGTTGTAACAACCTTCATCTCATATTTTGCCTTCTTGTTATTCTCTTTTACGCTAATACCTTTTTCATTAAGTACATCATTAATTAGCTCAATAAATTTTGGATAATAATTGTTAATTGGATCCGCTTTCCACGATTTAACCCATTTTTCACCAGCCCCGGCTTCCTTGTCGTTGGCCTTGTCCCTTTTTCACTTCAATATACTTTTCCTGAGTATACTTGCCCACTTTCAGATCAGGAGCTTGTTCAAAACTAACACTTAGCTCTGTTTGTCAATTTATGGTCACAAAAAAAACGACCACCTGATGGTGATCGTTTTCTACGCTCCTCCTCTTGGACTCGAACCAAGGACCCTCTGATTAACAGTCAGATGCTCTAACCAGCTGAGCTAAGGAGGAATATTCCCGTAATTTGGAGGCGCAAAGATAAATAATATTCCAATTATGCAATTATTTTTCACACTTTTTTTTTCTGGTCTTCATGGTTATGTCTTTTTCCTTGGTAATTAATGGAATTAGGAGATTATTTTTTAACAATTTGTGAAAAACTAATTGATCCGTATGCTAATAATAGCAGCTATTTCGTGTATTTTTACCAGTTATGCTATTAATTTTATCTGATATTTATATAAAATAATAAATGGCTCATCAAACAAACAACACATCTTATTTGTTAAAGCTCTTATTCTTAATTTGTTTAGGAATATTTTACCTTGTTGGTGTCAGTCAAAATATCGAAGATATCACAATTACAATAACCTTTGAAAGTGATACAGCAAGCTATAATACCTATATAGCCCCATTAAAATACAACAAACGGTTTGCCCTAAGTATGCAAGTTGATGCAGGTAATAGTTCAATAATCGACTATGGATTTCCAGTATTTGAAGGTGGTACAATCGATGGTACAACATATACCGGGCTACGATATTCTGATGGTTGTGGCAATTCTCACTCTTTTAAAATGTCATCTGCTATTTATATGTTTTCAGGAGATGATATCACCGGAATGGATATACATAACGACCCATCTTCTCCTATAATTACTTGGGAAGAATTAAACATTCTTTATAATCATAACTGGGGAATAGCCAATAAAGGGATTAATGGGAATAATAGTCTTACAACAGGGTTTGTAGATTATTCTATTGCTCGAAACACAAGTTATTGCAGAAGAAAGATGCAAAACTCAACCCCTGGTCGAACTGTTACAAATATGTTTGTTAATCCGGGTGGAGTAGGAGGTTGGTCACAGCCAGCATTTGACCTTGGCAGTATTTGTGCATTTAATAGTGTAAGCACCTTTCCTCTGGGCTTGAGTGGAGGTAATGTTAACGAAACAGGGGTTAATTGGAATTCTGACCGTTATGATCTGTATAGAATAAAAGCAGAATCCGTTAATATTGTTGATTTGGCTGATACAATGTCAGTGCGTAGTATTGATAGCGTAAATTATTGGAGTCCAATTTATACAATGTCAATAGTTGATGATTATGGTTTTGCAAACTTTGTGTCAGATTTTAATATTATAGCAGATACTTATGGAGTTAATGGAACAGATGAAATATTAATGACATCTAATGAGGAGATAATGGACTACTTATTATTACGTGATGCAGTTTCGGTTTCTGAAAATATTTTAGGTAATCAAGTCACTCTTTCTTTTGGTGGAAGTTTTCCCGATTATTTGCTTTACTACGATCTATCCTTAGTTATTAATTCAGATGTTACAATAACTGATATTTCTGTTAATGGAACCGATGATTTCTCCATTTCAGAAATAGGGTTGTTAAATGGATTAGTAAATTTTAGTTGGGATGGGAAGGTTATTCCCACAAACGAAGAATTAGCAGTTAGTTATACAAACCTAGCAACATCTTCAAAAACCAATTTCGATGCACTAATTGCAATGGATTATATTTCTACACTTAATTATGGCGAGTTTAAATTTGGTTTGGTTGAAGATCTTTGCAGTAATGTACCCGGAGCACCATACGATAATGGTTTCTGCGAAAGCGGATACCCTAATTCAGTTCTAATTACCGGAGATAGTATTATTACAAAGGGTTACTCAGGCGAGTTGATAGCAACCGAAATGCTTGATAGTTATCTGTGGAATACAGGAGAGGTAACGCGTTCTATTATTATTGATCCGACTGTTGATTCAAAATTCTGGGTAACTTCTCTTACGAAATATGGGAATACTGTTAGTGATACTATTGTTGTTTTTGTTGTTGATAGTTACATAACGAACAACTCACCTCTGGAAGTAAAACATCTTATTGGCGAGCCGGATAGTTTGTGGGTTGAATTGGTAGATGGAGTAACTCCCATGTGGAGTACAGGTTCCAGCAATAATTACATAATTGTTGATCCGGATGAAACTACTTTTTACACACTCTATGTTATTCTTGTAAATGATACTGTTCAAGAATTGGAATATGAAGTGATAGTTGGTAATTTTCTGGAATTTACATACGACACTGTATGCCAGGGACAAACTACAATCCTCACAAACACATCAATTATAAACGACACAATATCAAAAATCTTGTGGGATTTAAATGGTGATACTCATTTTGATGATGCAGAGGGGGAGGTAGTAACATATATATTTGGCACTAGTGGTGAACATCTTGTTGGAATGCGGATTTATTTTAAAAATTATCCAATGGATGTTATTTATAATCCGGTACCTGTTGGAGGATTACCTAATGTTGATTTTGATTTTGAGAATAATTGTTATGGATCAACAACATTGTTTTATGATAAATCAACTGTAAGTATTGGTATTATTGATAGTTGGTTCTGGCGATTCGGAGATGGGAAAACCGATAGTTTTCAAAACACAAGTAACTATTATGCATTGCCAGATAGTTATGATGCTACACTAATTGCGTGGACATCAATAGGGTGCAAAGATTCTATCCAAAAACTTGTTGAAATTATCGAATCCCCAAGCATTGTTCTTAAAGCACCAAATGATAGTATAATAGGTAATAGCGATACAGTGTACTTTACTAAAAATCAAACAACAACACTAACAGTTTCTAATTTTGCCAGTTATGATAGTGTAATTTGGTTTGATGGCGATAACACCGAATCGGTAACGATTGCCGAAGAGGGCTCTTTTTTCGTTAATGGCTACAGTAATGGATGTGAGGCAAAGCAGGGCTTCTATACGCTCTGGGGAGGATCTCCGCAGCCATCAGGTGATGAAATAATGAATTTATTTACACCAAATGGAGATGGCTTTAATGATGTTTGGGTGGTTAATGATCCCCAGTTAGTATCTCCATTTAAAGTAAGTGTTTACAATAGGAGTGGAAAACAGGTTTTTTCCAATAATAATTATCAAAATACTTGGGATGGGCAATATAATAATAACCCTTTACCTCAAGCAACTTATTATTATATAATTGAAGATTCAGATGGGAAAATTTTTAAAGGAGCAGTTACAATAATTAGATAATATATGTTAAAGCGGCAAAAATATATATTCATCCTCATCCTTCTTTTTGGAGGACAGTTTTTGTATGCTCAGCAGCTTCCAAACAGCACACATTACTTGATTAACCCTTATGCTCTTTCTCCCACCTTAGCTGGGTATACTGGGTATTCTGAAGTTTTTTTAAATTACAGAAACGACTGGACTAAAATAGATGGCAGCCCACGTACTTTTAGCGCAAATGGATTTGGTAATGTTTACAAAGAAAAAATGTGGGTTGGTGGTGAGATTATGACTGATAAAACAGATATACTATCAGTATTTAGAGCTAACCTTAGCTGGACATACAAATTACAAGTTGAAAATAATCAATTTTTGTATTTTGGAGTTTGGACTACCTACTATCAGGCATCAATAAATACTGGTAATGGTATCGGAATAGATCCAAACGATCCCATATTAATTAATAATGGTAAAACAAATAGTTCAGCTTTTAATGCCGGAATTGGAATAAACTATAACTGGAACAAATTAAATATCGGCATAAGTATGCCTACAATATTTGGCCTAAACGATGAGTATCAGCAAAGCGCTACATTTAAGTATATTGTACAGCGTCAATTTCAATTTCATATTTCATACATGTTTGATTTTGACAATAGTTGGCAGCTTTAAACAACTGGTTTGCTTCGTAATACTGCAAATGAACCATCATGTGTCGAAATCTCAGCAATGGCAATATATTTGGGGCGCTTTTGGGGAGGAATGCTCTATCGGAGCGGAGGAGTTCTTGCCATTAACCTTGGAGGACATATCTACAATGGCTTTGTTTTTAATTATTCCTATGAAATTGGAATGAGTGGTATAAATAAAGGCTCAGGAGGATCACACGAAATAACAATTGGATATAGATTTAATTTTACAAGCGACAATTATTTTGATGCAAAAGAAAGTACCAATTCTCGAGGTAAAAGTAGAAAATCACGAAGCGTAAGTTATCCCGAAGTAAAGGATTTTAATTATAAAAGAAATTAATGTATAGGTCAATATTACATACGATATTTGCTCTTTTTTTTGGTGCTGTATTATCACAGCACATAGTTGCACAATCGGGAACTTCTCCTGTTGGTGTTAACTTTATACAAATTAATTTCGATCAAACTCCAACATTAATAACTGTAAATAAAGCACCCTTAAAGTATAATAAGGATTTTGCATTCAGTATGCAAATCGATGACTCTCACATTTCAATGTATACTCATGGCTTACCTGTATTTGAAGGAGGCGTATATAATGGGACAACTTACCCTGGTTTTTATTATTCAGATGGTTGTGGAAATAGTCATAGTTTTAAAATGAGTTCGTCAACATATGTATTTAATAGTAATAATGAAAATGGACAGGATGTTCATGATGGTAGTTTTCCTGCTCATTTAACCTGGACCCAACTAGATACTTTGTATAATCATAATTGGGGAATATTAAATCATGGTGTAAACGGAAATGCAAATACCCAGTCATCTTTTATCAATTATTCAATAAGGCGTAATAGAAGTCATATTAGAAGGAAATTATATAATGCTACTGATGGTGGTGTTATTACAAGTGTATTTGTTAACCCTAATGGTAGTCAGCCATGGACTGACCCATCTTTTGCTCTGGGAAATATAAGTGCTTTAAATCAACATGAAACTTTTCCCATTGGTAATAATGGTGGAGATGTTAACGCTCCCGGAGTTGATTGGACACAACCCTATAGCCTGCTCCGACGAACTGCGGATGATATAGTTGTGCCAAGTTTTGTTGATGGATTGTCCAATTCAAGTGTAGGAGGGGCAAACTTTTGGTGTCCAATTTTTACACACTCGCTAATTACTCAATACCCCTTCAATCAATTTGTCTCCGATTTTACATATGTGGCAAATACCTATGGTATCAACGGACTGGATAATATACTAATGACCACC